>Ga0315908_10000667_pt1 | contig 26912 bp, 21 predicted proteins | sample LakEriMetagenome_12_FD_203520 | JGI IMG/M metagenome (GOLD analysis project Ga0315908, IMG submission 203520) | Freshwater fungal communities from buoy surface, Lake Erie, Ohio, United States - Buoy 4 MA124 | ecosystem: Environmental > Aquatic > Freshwater > Lake > Lake biofilm | place: USA...
CAGGCTGGGCTGCTGACCCTTAAGTCGTCGCGATGTGCCCGAGGCATTGGCTTTGAGCTTGTCCTGTACCGCTTGCCAAAGCGTCTCTGGAACTATGGGTTCATGCTCACCCGGATAGACCTCATCTCTGTGGACGATCCGTCCCAGATAGATGGGATTGGCAAGGAGGTGATAGAGCGTACCACGTCTAAAGGCACAGCCACCCTTGTGGGGACCACTGGTTCTTACCTGTACCTTTGTTGTGTGCCCCATTGCGTTGAGGTCATCGACCAGTTCAACGACCGAACCCAGTTCAAGATAGCGGGCATAGATATGCCGGACGAGATCAGCTTCAGCCTCGTTGATGACAAGCCTCCGGTCTTTGACATCATAGCCTAAGGGTAGTGGTCCACCCATCCATAGCCCCTTGCGCTTGGAGGCAGCGATCTTGTCCCGGATCCGCTCGCCGGTCACCTCCCGTTCGAACTGGGCAAAGGAGAGAAGCATGTTGAGGGTAAGCCTGCCCATGCTGGTTGTGGTGTTGAACGCCTGTGTGATCGACACAAAGCTTGCCTTGGCCATATCCAAGACATCAACGATTTTAGCAAAGTCAGACAGGCTGCGGGTGAGCCGGTCGATCTTATAGACAAGGATGATATCGACCCTGCCATCTGCCACATCATCAAGCAGACGCTTAAGGCCAGGGCGTTCCATATTCCCCCCTGAATAGCCGCCATCATCATAACGGTCTGGCAAGAAATGCCAGCCTTCATGCTTCTGGCTCAATGCATAAGCAGCACAGGCCTCATATTGGGCATCAAGGCTGTTAAACTCCTGCTCGAGCCCATCTTCTGTCGACTTACGCGTATAGACCACACAGCGCTTGAAACTCTCAGCCACGGCCTGCAATCCCGAAGAACCTTGGGCCTGACCAACGCGTACCGGTGACGGTTCGCGCAATCTCGCTCAAGGAGCGATAACGCACATCATTCCAGACAAAGCCATCGCCCACCACATCGACGCTGATCGTGCGGCCGTTCCACTCGCGCACAAGGCGGGTGCCTGTTGCAAGTGTAACTTGGCGTAAAGGAGATCGGCGGGAGGGGCGCCTTGGAACGGGCGGTGACGATGAGAGTGAGGGTGAAGGGTGCGCGCCTGTGGCGCATGCTGGGTGCTTCGAAGATGCATAGGAGGCAGAAGGCTCCGCAAATGCTTCCTTGCCAAACCCGATGCTAACCGCATCCAGTTTGCGCATGGCTGAAGCTGGCAGCCCACCATAGATCTGCTCCTGCACTAACTGTGCGAGCAGGCGCTGAAGTAGGGGCAAGGGAAGGCGCGGCGGCTCCCCTAAACCCAGAGCATGCCACTGCTCCAACAGATTGGGCATCGATAAGTTAGCAATGGCGGCAAGTTGCAGCCCTATATCTTCATCCGCACCCCTCACCGCATCATCTCCAGATGATAGCGGCTGACGCCTGTCACCTTCGAGCGCAGCAGTTTGTAGCGGCGGTGCGTGCGCAATGCGGTAAGGAATGCCCTACAGGAACAGGCCTTCCAACCGGTGGCCTGCATGACCTCAGCTAGGCTCGTCCCATGCTCTTCCATGAGCATCGCGCGCACAATGGCGGCCTTGCTCTGTCCAATATACTTTTGATTATCGAAGCTATTATCCAATGGGTGGTCTCCATTGCAGAGGCACCATGCCGCTGCACCACCCAAAGCCCTGCAAGCAAAGCCTGCAGGGGCAATCAGTGCTCATTTCCAAGCGCCTGCGAAGCGCGCGGGTCCACTCGCTCCAGTCGCACCAGAAGTCGAGTGCTATGTGCAGGCCTGCACAAAAAAGCTCCTGCTCGACTTCAATAGCCGGTCATGGCTTCATTCACGTCATGACCACGCAAGACAGAGATGAAGAAATAGGCGCGATCCTCGCGCAGATCGCGATGATCGCAGAAGAGGTGAATGTGCTCGCACTTGAGGGGTCAAGCGCGCGCCGAACCTACGACGAGCAACTGGCCTGCTTAGCCGAGGTTAAACGGCGGGGGAGAGAAGTGTTGGGGCTTTGTGCAAGTGTGTGTGGGCGCGTCGGCGAGGCGGATTAGCGGTAAGGCTCTAATCCCAGCTTGTGGGGAAGTGGAGGTCACGTCATGCGCTCGAACAGCAAGTCCTCGACGCTCCGCAGGCTGAGCGGGAGCCGCACATACATCATTACGACAAGGCGGATGACTTCGGGTGACGAGTTAAAGTAGCGAAATGTACTTGCCGGTTTTCTGGGGTTGGGTATCGCGCAGACTTATCCAGTTACACCCCTTCGCCAAATGGTGCGTTTGCTCTGACAATGTCAGTGCAACATATCATGGGGAGTGTGAAATCATTTTGGCGCGAACGGCCATGCGCCGTCGAAGGTCCAGTCAATTGTACTCATGGTCGCGTACCGTTGCGCGCAATGTACAATCCTACCCCGCCAAGAGCCGCTATCAGAGTCCATGGATATGGAGCCGGCGTTCTCCATAGGGCTACATCACCAAATAATGCCAGACTGACCCCGAGGACTGCAAAGGCTGCACTAATGGCGGTCCCGATTGCAGCGAGGATCAGGTACTCTGCTTTGCGGCCACCGAGCGCGAACATAACCGCCATAGCGATGAGCGTAATAGAGCCAACATGCCAGGAAAAATGATGCAGCCAAACGACATCGGCAGGCAGATCGATTTGATGAAGTGGATCAAGCACCTTTTTACTGCCCAGAAATTCGTGGCCGAGCATTGCTACGAGGCACAACACCGCAGCGATCCGAAAACACCATTTCGCAGAGGAACCTATTACCATTCACAAGACCTCGTTAAGGGACGGAGGATTGACCCACTTCCGGATCAAAACCGATCACTATGATATGCTCTATTGTTTCGATCGACACTATTCTTTTGCTAAGCCGTCAACTCATTAAGCGTGCTTTGCTTTGGAGCAGTCCGAAATGGTCATGACGGTCTTGTCAGGTTAAGTTTTGCCGCACGAACTTAGACCTACCCACACGGTTTCAGTCATCTGTCCCGGACGCAGCGCCCCATTCGGCAAATGCTGCCGCTCGAAAGGTGCGCATGGTTTTGCGGGAGACGAGGTGACGTTGGACGGCGAAGATGTTGTAGATTGCGGAGTGGGTGGAAACGAAGCGCTGGGCCTGGCCTTGGGATTTGAAGCGCTGTATTTTGCGTTCTCGCCGTCGGACCGAAAGACGCGAGTTTTCAATCCGGTTGCGGTCGCGTAATTGGCCGGGGTAGAGCTTTTCCCGGCGCCCCATGATTTTCATCGCAGCCCTGCATGAAGCCAGCCCGCCAGTCACGATCTGCTCGGGCGGCGCGTCTTGGTTCTTGAACAGCTTCCTGAGCAATTTCAGTGCTCCGGCCTTGTTCCGACGCTTTTGCACCAGTATGTCGAGGACCTCGCCCTCCTTGTCGACGGCGCGCCACATGAACATCCTCGCGCCACCGATCCGCACCACCATTTCATCCAAATGCCAGACGCTGTCGCCACGCCCTCGGGCCTCGCGGATCTTGGCCGCGATGGCCGGACCGAACTTGTTCGTCCAACACCGCACCGTTTCGTAGCTCACATCGATGCCGCGCTCCGCGCGCAGATCTTCGACATTGCGCAGGCTCATCGTGAAGCGACAATAGAGCTAAGCCACATATCGGATCACATCGGGAGGGAACCGATGTTGCTTGAAGCTTATCTCTCGCATCGTCTCCGCCTTAACAACGCAGAGCGTTGCACATTAAAATGACAGCTCCAACGTGGCATAATGAGATCAGTGACCGGCGCAAAACCGTTACAAGTCCCCCCTTAGTCGCTCACACGAATAACAGGCTTGGCCATTCCAGATCCCGACATTGCAAAGCGCATCGCTTCTGCAAAATCTTCCAGCGGGAATTCGCGGCCAATAGGCGGTATCATCTCGCCAGTGGCGACCCAGCCAAGCAAGTCGCCCAAATGGCGCATTGCATGAGCATTTTCGTACAAAAGAAATTGCCGAACATCGACACCCACTAAAGAAGCTCCCTTCATCAGGGAGAGGTTAATGGGGAGCTTTGGGATCGGCCCACCGGTAAATCCGACGACCAGATGCCGCCCGCCCCAATTAAGCGAACGGAATGCCGGCTCAAACAATGGTCCCGAAACAGGGTCAAAAATTACATCAACGCCTTTACCGCCGCAGATCTGTTTCAGTCTGTCGCGCCAGCCATCCTCATTGGTATCAAGCGTGGCATCCGCGCCAAGTTCGAGAGCAAAGGCCCGTTTTTCCTCTGTGGAGGCAACCGCAATGACATGTGCACCCAGCACTTTACCTACCTGAATGGCGGCACTGCCAACACCGCCCGCGGCGCCAAAAACGAGGAGACGTTCACCTGTGCGCACATGGGCGCGATCACGCAGCCCATGCAATGCTGTAAGATAGTTTATGCGAAAGCCGGCAGCTTGCGCATCGGCCAATTGGTCAGGAATGGCAACGACCATCGATTGTGGCACGGCAACATATTCCGCCAGCCCACCCCCAAAGGAATTGGCCATAACACGATCACCAATTTTCAAACCCATCACCTGCGCGCCAACAGCCTCGACAACGCCGGAAATCTCTTGCCCGGGGGTGAAGGGAACAGGCGGTTTAACTTGATAGCCCCCCAGCGCCACCAACGCGTCTACATAGCCCATGCCACACATCTTAACTCGGATAAGGACACTATCTTCCGCTAGGTTCGGGCGGGGTGCCTCAACCAGCCGATAGTCCTCAACGCTGTCGATCTTTTCAGCCTGAACAAGTTTCAAGAACAGGGTTCCTTCTTTAGAATATGGCCAACTGTCGATTACCGCTTAGAGTTGACCCGAGATTTTCGTCGAGAAGTGACCCGGGTAGTTGTATGTCCCGCGATGCGCAGTTTGGGTCAAGCGGGTAATTTTTCCTCTCGTGTTTTGGGGGCAGCAGAGCTTGCGCTGAACGAGAAGCTGTCATTGTCCGTTTCTAGGATGTGGTAATGGTGCGTCAGGCACTGTCAGAGTAAATGCACCGACTAGGCGGTAGAACAGAGAGCCGCTAGCTGCGGGATATGCCCCGACCCCGCGGGCCCACCAGTCCGTCTCACTATTTCAACTCCTCGCCTGAGGTGATTCGCCTCGTGGTGATGATGTATGTGCGATATCCCTTGTCGCTCAGGAACGTCGAAGACCTGCATTTCGAGCGCGGGATCGCCGTTTGCCACGAGACGGTGCGTTTCTGGTGGAACCGGTTCGGGCCTCTGTTCGCGGCGGACATTCGCCGTCAGCATGTCTTAAGGATGTGCAGCTTCAAGCACTGGAACTGGAACCTGGATGAGATGTACGTCAAAATCGGCGGCGAAATGCATTGCTTCTGGCGCGCCGTCGACAAGGAGGGCGAGGTCCTCGAGAGCTACGTCACAAAGACGCGGAACAAGAAGGCTGCGCTAGCCTTCATCAAGAAGGCTTTGAAACGCCATGGTTGCGTCGAGACCATCGCCACGGATGAGCTCTGCTCTTACGACGCAACGATGGATGCGCTGGGCAATCGCGCCAAACAGGAGGTCGGGCGCTGGGCCAAAAACAGGGTCGAGAATAGCCACCTGCCCTTCTGGCAACGAGAGCAGGCGATGCTGAGATTCCGGCAAATGAAATCCCTGCAAATGTTCGCCTCAGTCCACGCCTCATTCCACAACCACTTCGCCTCAGACCGTCATCTGGTCGATTGACAGACCTACAAGTTCCAACGCTCAGTCGCCCTGGCTGAGTGGCAATCTCTTGAGGTCTGAACGCTGCGCTTCACGGCCCTAGCTGTGCCGAACGGAGAGAAGTTGCGATTGGTCTGACTGCACCCTCAATTTGGATCACCCCCAATGATCAAGCCCGATATTCAGGGGGCATTGCTGAAATAGTCCGCGGCAACTTCCTTAAAGGCTAGGGTCAGGCGCGAAGGTGGTGAAAGATTTGATGTGGCAAAAGCATAGCGGTGGACGATGTGCGGCTGGAAGGGGCGTGCGACCAGCGGGCCCCGCAGATAAGGCTTTGCCAGCCGTTCATTGAGAATGGCCATACCTATCCGCTTGAACGCGAGCGCGCAGGCAGATCCGTGAGTATGCGTTTCTATCGACACGCTGGGCCGCCGGCCATATTCGGCAAAGGCCTGATCGACCTGGCTCCGCCAGCGCCGGCCTGCGCCGAGCAGGATCAACGGCGCGTCTAGGATTTCAGCCGGAGAAACGGAATCGAGGCCAGCAAGTGGATGGTCCCGGTGCATTACGCAGACCGAGTTGTTGGTCATCATGACATCGGTCGCGAGGTCTTTTTCATCGACCGGCATCTTCACAAAGCCGCAATCGGCATAACGCATAGCGATCATCGATCGAGCTGTTTCGGCGCTGCGCGAATCTATGCTGAATTCAACTCCCGGATGGCGTTTGAGAAAAGCGGCGACGATGTCAGGCAGGATCGCTTCTGAGAAGCTTGGCGGCGCGACCACGCGGATCGAGCCCGCCGTTAGCCCCGATATGTCGCGGGCGATATTATGGAGCCGTTCCATATTGGATAGCGCCAGCTCAACTTCAGAAAGAAAGCGCTTTCCGTCTTCCGTGGCGACAAGTCTGCCTTTTTCGCGAAAAAACAGCTCGAATCCATAACGTTCCTCAACCTGCGCGATCAGGCGGCTGATTGCAGGCTGTGTCATTTGCAATTGCTTTGCAGCGGCAGTCGCGGAACCGCTGTGCATGACTTCGACAAAAGCGCGCAACGCCCGAATACTGATGTCCGGCTGTTCAGGCCCCGCGCCAAAGCCGATGCGCAGCTTCAAGTCAGGCTACCGGACAGGAACAAACGGAATGGTTGCACGGGACGGAAAATCCGCAGTGCAATGGATTTGCAGGGTTGCAACGCACGGTTGCGCATCGGGATCTGACCAGTCACAATTTGGATTGATGTCGAAATGTGGGAAGTTGCTGCCCGCGATGTCGATACGCAAACGGTGGCCAGCCGCGAACAGGTTACAGGTCGGAAATGATCGTAGGACAACTTCATAGATTTTTCCGGTTACCATCAGCTCAGGCTTTTCGAAAGAGTTTCGGAACCGTAACCGCAAGATGCCATGGGCGACGTTCATCGCAAAGCCTTGGGGATAATCGTCATTTGGCGGATATTCGTCGACCAATTTGATCGCAATGTCCGCATCTGGTGTGTCACATTCGACAAATAATCGCAGTTCGATATTGCCGGCAACGCACATCGCATCGGTGAGGGGATCTGTTCGGAAACTAAGCACATCGTCACGATCCGCAAGCGCACGGCCTGGCATTGTTGCCCCGAACAATGCCTCGGTTTCGCGTTGGTCGAATGCGCCGGCAAACATGATTGGCTCTGCCGAAGTTACCGCGCCGCCGATTGTCGGAACGGGATTTGCAGGATCGGCCTTTACACGAAAGTTCGCAGCTTTTTCTTCAGCCGCGGGCTTATGAGAGAGCCGCCCGCCTCCAGCCAGATAAAGCGTTTCGATGGCTGTATCGGGCAAGGGCCAACTCGAAGCGCGCATCCATGAACCGCCATGATCCATCCTGCCTTGAGCGTTACTTCTTCCCGAGCCGCCGCCCATCTGGAATATAGTTACCGCGTCAGGCAAAGGATCAGCGACATCGCGCCCGCGGAGATGATGGTCGAACCAATCACGGCGTAACATCGTATAGTCATCTGCCAGATTGCCATCGAGTGTCGCCTGCGAACCGAAATCGACGTCGCCTGAATAGGTAACCGACCGTTGCCCATGGGTCCAAGGCCCCAAAATCAAGCGAACGGGGCTTTTTTTAAGCTGTGAAAGAGCGGCGAAGTTATCGATCGCGGTCTGGGCATAAGGATCGTACCAGCTCGACATATGGACCTGGGGTACATCAGAAAACCGATCATACCATCCAGCACTGTATAGCCCGCGCTGTTTCCAGAAATGATCGAAAACGTCGCGGTCCCATTGCTCGAGGATGTAGGCTTCATATTCCGGCATAGTGGATATGGGGGACAGGCCTTTGCACCAGCGTATGCGGATCCAGTCTCGGATGTCCTGCTCAGTAATGGATGCAACTGCAGCACTGTCGCCGCGGTTTGTCGCAGAGATCAACGCATGTTTATAGGCCCATGTAAGTTGCTTTAATTCATAAGCGCCGCCCTGCCGGATACCTCCGTGATAGGCACTCGAAAAGCCGCCGGAATCGAGAAACATCGCGCCAAGACCTTTAGGATTTCCGCAGGCGAGCGCGGCCTGCACATGGGCGCCATAGGATAAACCAAGCGTTCCGACCTCGCCATTGCACCATGGCTGGCGCATGATCCATGCAAGGCAGTCCTCACCGTCTTCGCCCTCGCAAAGATATTTGGTAAAGTGGCCTTCGGAGGCGTAACGGCCGCGGCCGTCCTGCAGCACATAGGCAAAACCACCTGCTACGAATTGCGCTGCTATTTCCGGCTTGCTGCGGATCCTTGGGTCCTGGGCTGTGCAGTCTGCCCGGTTAGTGCGCCGCTTGCCATATGGGGTTCGTTCAAGAAGGACAGGGAAAGGGCCTTTGCCTTCGGGAAGGTATATGTCAGTCGCCAGCCTTATACCGTCCCGCATCGGAACCAAGGCATCTGCGATCGACGGCTCGACCGGACAAGCGCGATCCTCGATCATGGCCGTTGGAACTCATAGGTTGCCGGCGCGGAAGGCCCGGTTGGCAATTCGCTGGCGGACCAGAAAGCGATCAGTGCAAAACCGACGACGCCAATGGCCATGCTGAACGGCAACATCATTGCAATCAGTGAACCGATGCCGAAATCAGGTTTCCAGCGCTGGGCGAGAGCAAGTACGAGTACGAAATTGGAAGCCACAGGTGTTATGATGTTGAAGATGGAATCGCCCATACGATAGGCTGCAGTTGTCATCTCGGGTGATACGCCCAACAGCATCAGCATAGGTACCACGATGGGCGCCATAGCACTCCATTTTGCCGATGCTGAACCAATCGCCAAGTCAAAGACTGACGAAAGGCCGAGTAGCGCCACCAGTAGCGTTGAAGTGGAAAGTTCGATGTGGGCTAAGACCTCGGCACCCTTGATCGCAACGATTGGACCAAGATTGGACCAAGTGAACATAGCGATGAAATGTGCAGCGAAGAAAGCCATGACCAGATAAGGCGCAGTCGCCTCTAGCCCCTTTCCCATCATTTTCACCACATCGCGGTGTGATGAAATCGTTCCGGCCTTGCGGCCAAAGGCCCATCCGGATGCAAGGAATAGCAAAGCAAAGCCTGAAACGAGGCTGGTGTAAAAGGGCTCTAGTCGCGCAGGTCCCGGAACAGCCGGTTCAACGAGCGGGCTGAAACCCGGTGTGATGACCAATGCAGCGAAGAGGCTGGCGACGGCCAATGCCGCCCAAAACGCGCGGCGCAATGCAGCATTTTCCTTATCCGGTTCACCAGCCGCGGGTGCGACCGGTGCGGACGCTTCGGTCGTTCCATGCCAAGTGCCCAGCCTCGGCTCCACGATGCGGTCATTGACCCACCAGGCAACGGGTATCAGCAAAAACCCCAGACTTGCCGTGAACCACCAGTTGCCAAGCGGATTAAGTCCGTAGTCCGGCTCAATCATTTGCGCGGCGCTTTGCGTGATACCTAGGATCAGAACGTCAAATTGGCCGGGAATCAGATTGGCTGCAAAGGCGCCGGAAATTCCCGCATAGGCAATGGCCACCCCGGCAAGTGGGTGACGGCCCACACTGGCATAGGCAAGTGCAGCCAGAGGAATAATCACAACATAGGCAGCGTCTGAGGCATGGTGTGACAAAAGCCCGACGAGAAAAACCGAGGGCGTCAGAAAGCGCCCTCGCACTTTGCGCATTGACCGGGACATCAGCGCAGCAAACAGACCCGAGCGCTCGGCAACTGCTGCGCCTAGCATCACCACCAGCACAAGGCCCAAAGGTTTGAAGCCGGTGAAGGTTGCAGGCATTTCGACCAGCAACCGCCTGATATTTTCCTGCGACAAAAGGCTTTCGCTGGCAATTAATGCGCCCGTTGCCGGATTGGTTGCCGACCAGCCGGCCGCTGCCGCAACTGCTGACAGACCGACGAGCACCGCCATCAGCAGCACAAAGATTGCAACCGGATCGGGCAACCGGTTTCCGAACCTTTCGATCCGGTCCAGCCAGCCCGCCCGGCTGCCGTCCGGAGCGGACGGCAACTGCTGAGATGTCTGCGTCATATCATGCCACTACCAGAGATCAGAATTTTGTCCCGATCCGAACATACATGTAGCGGCCCCGAATATCATAGGTGTAGATGTCGAAGTTGATCGGATTGTTCGCCGCCGATGCCGGCGGTTGGCGGTCGAATATATTGTCGACACCAAAGGCAAAGTTGTAAGCGCTGTCATTCACGTCGAAAGCTATTTGCGCGTCGTGATAAAAGACGTCGCTGAGCTTGCCCCCATTGACAGCATTGCCAGGAATATCGTCGCTGGATCCGATGTAGCGGGTCTTCCATCCCAGTGTCCAATTTTCAGCCGAATAGCGCAGACTCGCCTGACCTTTCCAACGGGGGAAGGTCGATCGCGGTTGATCCGACTTGCCGGCGCGTTCGTCTACGATAATCGTGCCATTTGGTTGGGGGATGAAGGTGCGGAAACTGTCAAGATAGGAGGCATCGACTGACGCTTCTATCGTGCCGGTGCCAAGTGGAGCGCGATACCGGGCGGTCGCATCGATGCCCGAGACCTTGATCTGGCTCAGGTTGACAACTGCTTGCCGCAATTCGGTGATTTCGCCCGACGACGCACGACTTACAAGATCGCAGAAATTGCCACTATTGGCGCAGGTCGTGAGGATCTGCGTGGCGGTCTGCGCGGCGATTGCATCCTCCACATCAATTTTGAACCAGTCGACGGTGAATGTAAAGTTGCCGGGCGTCAGTGCCAGTCCGGCGGACCATGTCGTCGCAGTTTCGGGTTTTAGATTTTGGTTGCCAGCAACCAGTCCGGCAATCAGGCCGGCATTGAACTGGCTCTGATTATAGCTGGTCGGAACGCCTGCGCAGCCAACAAAACCTGCGCCGCCGCCATTGCAAGGATCGGTGCCCTGAAAGTTTGTTTGGCGGACACCCTGATAAAGTTCGAGGATCGACGGTGCACGGAACCCTTGCGAGAAGGTGCCGCGAACGAGGATGTCCTCGATCGGGCGCCAGGCAAGCCCGAATTTGGACGTCAGCTTGCCGCCAACGGTTGAATAATGCGAATAGCGCGTGGCAGCATCGACATCGAGGCTGTAGAATCCAGGGGCGTCCGCAAGCAGAGGAACGCTTATTTCGGCATAGCCTTCGTGCAGGTCATATGATCCCACCGTCGGGTCGCGCGACTGTGCCGTGGTCGGGTTTTGCCGCGCACCGCTGACCAGTGGCAGGATCAGTGAAGGCGTCGCGGCGAAGGCATCGGGCCGGTCATAGGCGGCTTCCTTGCGATATTCGTAACCCATTGCAAAGCCCACCGGCCCTGCAGGCAGATCAAACAGAGAGCGCGAAAGATTGACGGTGAAGTCATATTGGCTCGCGCCATTCTCGTCCTTAGCGTTGTACCTGATGTAATTTGCCATTTCAGGCGTGATCGTGCCGAAAATATTGAGTGGGACACAGCCTTGGCTTGCCGAACAGAGCGCAGGCGAGTGCAGGCCGAGATAAACATTTTCGAGATTGATTTGGTTGATAGCATTAAAATCGGCCCGGTTGCGTGACCATGAGAAGAAGGCATCCCATTTCCAATCGCCGGCAAGTTCGAGCGACCCTTCGAGTCCGGCCGCGAGGCGCACGGTCTTGACCGTCTGCTGGTTGTCGCGATTGCCGACTTCGATGGGCACACGTTGGATGCGGAATGTGCTGCCTGAAAATGCGAGCGCATTGGCTAGGGGAACGCCATTGGCGGTGCCGAACGGATTAAACGCTTGGTCTGCGGAAATCCGGAACCCGTTCGATCCGCGAACGTCGAGCGGGAAGGGCGCAAATAACTGGCTTGACCTGCGATAATTGTACAGCCCTTCGACGCGAAGGCTGATGCTATCTGATAATTCGACTTCGCCCCTCGCAAAAAGGCCGAGCCGCTTGCTTGGTCCGGTGGCGTAAAGGCCTTGCGTCATGGTGTTGTAATCGTCGCCGGGAAGGCGGGCGACCCGGAAGGCATTGTCTGCGGTATTCCCTGCGCCAATGCTTGTGATGCCCACATCTCTAGTTAACGCATTCGCGGCGCTGTTGCCGAAATTAGCAGGCGTTCCAAAAAAGGCATTCGATGTAAGACCGGGGAGGACATACAGCCCCTGCTGTGATGTTGGCGGTGCGGTCAACGGTGTCAGCGCGCGCGCCGAAATTTTTCGGTCGGATGTCAGGATGGGCCGACTGTCATTGTAGCTGGCCGAAACAAGGAGGGATCCCTGGCCCAAATCGCGACCATAGTTGAGAAAGCCCGAATAGTTCTGGCTGTCGCCGCGGGAGGAAACGCCGAGGCGCACATTGCCCTCAAATCCGTCAATTTTGCGTTTGGTCTGTATGTTCACTACGCCGGCAATTGCATCTGCGCCATAAATTGCCGACGCGCCGTCCTTTAGCACTTCGATGCGGTCGATTATGCCCAGAGGAATGGTGTTGAGATCGACAAAGTCTCGAAAACCGCGACCGCCAACCGCATTGACCCAGCGCTTGCCGTCGACCAGCACCAGTGTGCGGTTGCCGCTGCCTTCTGCCGAGCCAAGATACCGCAGGTTAATCGAGCTAACACCAAATGAAGTGCCCTGCGTGCCATTTGAGTTGAGGCTAACGCCGACACTGGGCATTGCCTGCAGAAGATCGCCGGCGGAGGTCGGGGCACTGGCCGCAATATCTTCTCCGGTCAGCGTAGTTAGAGGCCCGACCGAGGTGGCGTCCTTCCGCCCGATGCGGCTGCCGGTTACCGTAATCGTGTCGCCTGCTTTGGCGTTTTCCTCAGTGTCGTCCGCTTGATCTTGCGCATAGGCAGGTGCGAATTGGCCTGCAGACATTGACAACATGAGCGCGGTACTCACGCGCAACATGAACCCCTTCATTTCCGATCTCCCTGACGCGGGACGGCTTGCCCGTTCCCAAGACATTGCGATCGTTGAATGTTGAGTACCAGTTATGCAATATTATGAATTATGCCGATTGGCTTATGCAAGATTGTTATAGTTTATCAGCGTCGACCACCTGCACATGTTAAGGCGTCGCTTCGCTCCGTGAAGGCAAGTTATTGCGCTTCATCCTTCCGCATAAAGTTTGACCAACCGGTGCAGAGGCATCGTCAGGTTGATGCCAAGTCTTCCCAGTTAGGCGACGCCCTCTTGCTCCCTCATGGCCTGAACAACCGCGACCAAAGCCACAACTCCGCCAATCGGGGAATTGTTACAGTTGGTCTGACAGAGCCGAATACATATCAGATTCAATGTGTTTCTTGGTTTAGAATGTCCTCTTTTCGCGCAGCGACAACGATAAGCAGAGCGAATAGCAGGAGAGACGCTGGTAATATGCTGTCGGGCACAAAAAAGAGATGCGTTCCGATGGCACCTATCATTATAGCTGCTAGGCCAAGGGCTGCCAGTCCTGACAATGGCCGTATCAGTAGTCCGATGCCTCCAGCTAATTCCAAACAGCCGGTAACATAGCGAAACCATGGATCCATGCCGAGCGCTTGAAAGGTCTCGAGGGGGAGCGCGTGGCCTGTGAATTTTCTATATGCTGCATTTAGAAAGACGCCAGCCAGAGCGATCTGAAGCGACCAAACGACACGATTAAGCCAAGTCTGCCGTGCCATAAGGGTCAGACTTTCCTCGCCGCGGATGTTCGACCCGAGCTGACTGCCCAAATCCAAGTTGCCAGCGTTGCAACCAACAGGACCGGCGGACCAACGAACTCGAACGCCCAGAAAAGTATGCCACCGGCTACAAATATGACGCCAAGCTGACGAGGGCTTACCCAATCTTCTTTCAAAGCTGCGTGAGCGATCAGCCAGTTTGCCGGAAGATACAACACCATCGCAGTAATTAGCCCTGGACTGAAGTCTCGGAAAACAATGGTGGCCCCAAGATGGAAGATTGCATTGTGGACCTGCGTTGCCATCAGGAACGTTATCGCCACCCAAACGGTAACCTTTGTTCTAATTGTCGCGTGCAGCAGTAGATAGACCATGCTGACTGACATCAGCACGACCAAAACGGCTTCCGTGCTGAGTGCATTATTGTCCGCAAAATATCGAAGCCGCCATGCGCGAAAGTTGAACAGGAGATGCTCCTCGGCATGATGGATGGCATAAACCAAGGGCGCAAGCAGCAGCGCTGTACTGAACGGCAGGCGAGACATTAGCAGGTTCCTTGTGAAGACATTTCACGAAGTTAAGCGCACACTAATTGACTATCCAGTCATTTAGTACGAGGCTAAGTTTCGTCATGCCTAGGATGCCTCGATATCGTGGCTTGCGCCGCACAGCCAATCGACCGGCGCTTATGGGCGCAGCTGAGGAGTTGTTCGGCTTGCGTGGCTTTGCAAATGTCTCAGTCGACGAGATCACAGCGCGCGCGGGGGTGGCAAAGGGTACCTTCTACAATCACTTCGCCGATAAGGCCGACATTGCCAATCACATCGCTTTAGAGATCCGCACAGGATTGAGGGAGCGCATTGGCCAAATGAAATCAACTAGCTCGGATCCAGCAAGGCACCTGGCGATCGCTATGTCGTTGTTCCTGCTTCTGGCCCTAGAGCAACCCAACCGGGCGTTGATTTTGGTCTCGTTGAGCAACGACCCGACTGACATCGACTCTCCCATGAATGCCCCTGTTCGGCTGACACTGCAAAACGGAGAAGCAAGTGGGCGTTTCAGGCTCGCATCGATCGAAGCCTCTCTTATTATGGTGATTGGGATGGTTTTAGCCGGGATACGCAACTTGATCGAGCAACCCACCCAGGCACCGTCTTCTCGTATTACCGATCTTGTTGTTCATGTTCTTCGCTCTCTAGGTTTGGAGTGGGACGATGCGCATGCGATTGCGGCAGAAAGTGTCGGGCAATCAAGTAAGGAACGTAGTTAAATACATATTTAACAGAAATTTAGATGGAAAGAGAGTTGGCTGGGGGTCGCGTTAAAGCAAATGAGGTATTGCGATTGAGCTGATCTCAAAAGATACCATTTTATTTCATAAATGAAATTATGTTGCGTCCGTCAGGAGAACGGGTAGATACGAACAGGCGACCCGAAGAGCTCGGCTTAAAGCCGCCCGCTCAACTATCCAGTGCCTCTTGGCACTGGATTTTTTCTTGCTACGGTAAAGGATGACTATGAAATCACCCGGTACCATGCTGCGCCTGCTAAACTTCATGGTCAACCTGAGGCGGTTGCCGCCGCTGTCCGAACTTTCGGGTGACGAAGAGCGTATGCTGTTTGAACTTCGGGCGCTCTGGGACAAGCAAGGCGCACTCACAGTTGCCGATGTTTATGACTTGGGCATCAATCAATCTCCCTCAACCTCTTATCGCCAGCTGGTCTCTCTTAAAGACAAGGGCTTGCTGAAAATCTCGGTTGCGGAAGATGATAAGCGCAAGCGTGATGTGGGTTTCACTAAAGCTGCAGAAGACCTGTTTTCGGCGATTGGTTGATATAGTGCGATCGTCATTTTTGCATGACGCTCTGATTAGCGCCGCTTTATCTGCCCTGTATATTGCCCTCTACTACCTCTCTGACTGGATGGTAGGGAATGAGGCTTTGGGCGGCGTCGCTAGCATATTTTTCTTACCAGCTTTTGTCCGATTGCTCGGCTTTCTGCTTGTCGGATATTGGATAATCCCAGCCCTATTCGTGGCTGGTCTGTTTTGTGTTGACCTAGGGCTGGGAATGGCAGGCAAGGTTGCCGTGTCAGCCGCTATCGCTATCGGCGGTCCATTTGGGGTTTTCGTGGTCAGTCAATTATCCGGGTTAAAACCAAGCCTCTCAAATCTCACACCATTGCGCCTGCTTTTGCTTTCAGCGGGCTGTTCGTTTGGTAATTCGATCGCATACCACTTCTCGCTCGAAACTTTGGGGGTCGCCGAGCACAGCTTTACAGGACACCTATATGTTTTCTTGGGCGATATGATTGGAACGTGGTTCGTCATATATTGCATCAAGCTGGCAACGGAGTTTGCGTTAAAGAGCCGCTGATATGTCGCTCACATATCGCCAACCAACCTCCTACATATTTAGTCGGCTCTCTATTTCTGAAATGCGGCTTTCAAGGTTAGAATCTCCGAATGCATCATTCAGTATCCTGAGGGTTATCGGAAATCCTTTGAGCGAAGGCCATAACGCTTAAGCTTGTCATAAAGTGTCTTGCGGGGTGTACCTAGGGCCTGTTCCAGTTGATGGATATTGCCTCCGGTTGAGCGCAATGCATTTTCCAATACAGTGCGTTCAAATTCGGCGACGACAATGTGGAGCGGGCGGCCGTCGCTCTGCGGCGACAATGTGTCTATCGGCAGATTCAGGCCGACGGTCCAACTCCGAGCGAATGCCTCCAATTCGCGGATATTCCCCGGCCAGTCGTGGGTTTGAAGATAGTGCCAGACGCTTTCGGTTACTTCACGATGTGGCAAATCAAGTTCGGCTTCATGCCGCGACAGAAATTGGCGAAACAGGATTGGAATGTCTTCGCGTCGCGCGCTTAGGGGCGCCAGTGTCAAGCGGACTGCGCCAAGCCGTTCATGAAACTGGCTTCTGCTGTCACTGCTATGATCCGTGTCGCCCGACAATTGCCGTGTAACCACAACGCACAGGTTCAGTTTTCGGGAGCGATCGGCTCCGGCGGGCAAGATGGAACGGGTTTCCAAAGCAGATAGAAGCCGCGCCTGAAGATTTGGGCTGGCGGTTTCAATTTGGTCGATCAGTAAAGTTCCGCCATTGGCACGCTCTATCAACCCGGTTCGTGACAATCCGCCGCCGCCCGGCTCTCGGCCAAACAGCAAAAGATCCGCGTCCTGATGTGTGAGCGCGCCCGCGTCGATCTGCACAAACGGCCTGCTGCGACGCGGACCTAGTTCATGGATCAGCCGAGCAACAAATGTCTTGCCGGTGCCGGTATCTCCCTCGATCACGACATCGATCTCAGCTTGGGCGACGGCATAGAGCATTCCACGCACGCGTGAGGCGAAATCCGATAATCCGATGAACTTCTCACGCGCTTGCACCAACATTGCGTCTTGCAATCTGCGGTTTTCCAGCACTAGCCGCCGTCGTTCTGCGGCACTTGAAATGGCCCGTAACAATATTGTCGAGGAATAAGGCTTTGTGAAAAAGTCCGCGGCGCCGTTTTTCAATGCTGCAACCGCCATTTCGACATCGCCATGACCCGTGGTGAAAATCACCGGCAAATCGGGATCGCGCTCTTGCAGTCTGGCAAACAAGGCGAGACCATCCATCCCTGGCAAGCGCACATCGCTTACCACTACACCGGGAAAGTCTGGAGGTAGAGCGTCAAGTGCCGCTTCCGCACGACGGAATAGCGAAACCAGCATCCCTTCCAGTCGCAAGGCGTCGGCGACGGCGGGGCCAAGCGACTCATCATCCTCGACCAAGAAAACAGTGACGGGCGGCGAGCTGCTCATTTGCACGGTATGGCCATCGTGAAGCATGCGCCGGCAGGCATCTCATCTGCTACCAGATCACCTCCAAGTCCGCGCATGATATCCTGCGATATCACTAGTCCCAGCCCAAGCCCTTCTGCTTTGGTCGTGGCAAAGGGCTGGAACAGGTTAGCCCTCTGCTCGGTCGTCAGTCCCGGCCCATTGTCGATCACGGAAAGCCGGATGAACGGGCCGGCTTCCATTACTTCGATCGCAACTCGGCCGCGCTGCCCGGCAGCATCAAGGGCATTCTGCAATAGATTGACCAGTACCTGTTCGAGAGCGACATGCTCGCCGCGAACAATCAGGTCGAGCGCCGGTTCGGAAGGCATGACAAAGTCGATTTCGAGTTGGACGATCCTGTCACGCAGAAGCAACCGTGCGCCATCGATGACCTGGCGCAACGGAACCTTGCGCGGTGCACGATTCCTGCGCTGGCTGAACCTCCGCAACTCGTCGGTTATCGTCCCGATCCGTTCAGTCAGTGCGGTTATTCGGTTAAAGTTTGCGCGGGCGTCGTCATATGCTCCGCGCTCGACCAATCGCTCGCCCGTCTCTGCCAATATGCGCACCGCGGCTACCGGCTGGCGGATTTCATGTCCAACGCCTGCCGTTATCTGGCCGAGGGTCGCCAGCCTGTTCGCTTGTTGTAGTTGATCACGCAGAAGCGCGGTACGTTCATTCACAAGCTGCTGCGCCCTGGCTTCTCTACGCCGGATGCTGACTGCTGCTGCCGCGACGGTGCAGACCGCCAGTACAAGTAGCAAAAGAAACAGCAGGCGAGCATTTGCCTTGGCGGCGGCGAGCGAAATCGATGGATCGGACAAAAGATGCAACTGCCAGTTGAATGGCGCGACCGGCTTGATGCTGTTGATCAAAGGCGCTTGTGCGGACGTAATGCCTGTTTCGGGTGTGAAGAGCGGAAGCTCTGATTTACCGAACTGCCGCCGATCCTGTTCCATATTGCGTTGGCCGGCAGAAACCGGCCGGGTGGTATTGAATCTCCAGCCAGGCTTGCTGGTCACCAGGATGACACCATCGGCGTCGGTCACATACACTCCAGAAGTCGCTTTTGCCCAGTTGGCTTCAATCGTGTCGAATTCCACCTTGATTGCAACAACGCCGACCGGACCAGAAGGGGTGTTTACGCGACGGGAGATGTACAGCCCGGGCCGCCGACTGACTGTGCCCAGTGCAAACTCATTCGCCGTTCCGGAAGTAACCGCTTCGCGAAAGTAATGCCGAAATCTATAATTAGAGCCAACGAAACTGTCCGGCCGGTTCCAGTTGCTGGCTGCCAAAGTCAGGCCTTTGTCGTCCATTAAGTAGATCGCGGCTGCTCCGCTTTGTTGTGCGATTTGCTCGAGCCGCCGGTTAAGTCCGGCTTGCTGTATCCGGCTGCCAAGCAGAAGGGACTGGACTTGGGGATCTTTCGCCAGCACCAGCGGGACCAGACTGAATTTGTCGAGTTCGCTTTCTAGCCCTGCCGCAAAAATCGCCGCTTCGTTTTGAGCAACTCGTTCCGCTTCATCGAGCGCCGAAGCCCGCAAGGTGCGATCGATAACCACAAGACCCAAACCTGCAATCAGCAGAAGACCCGCCGCTAAGATCACGGCCAAATAGCGCCGACCGGGCGCGGGGGTTGGGGGCAATTTAAAAATCATTCTATGGCTACCGTTTGTCTGGAAATCCGCAAAAATTGCAAGAATTTTGTCTGGAAAATCAGAATAAATGAGCGGTGGATATCATCATCTTTTTGTTATTTATAAATTAAATCATAACTTCAAATTCCGTTGTGCTTGGCTGCATTGAGCTTATCTTGTCGAAAACCGGGTAGAAAATCCGGATAGGGAGCAGGAAAAAATGCAGGCCGCGACGCCTACAACTGGTGCATCAGAACCCCGCGTTCGGTTGCCACTTTATCGCAAGCTTTATGTGCAGGTGCTGGCGGCGATCTGCCTTGGCGCGCTGTTGGGCCACCTCTATCCGGATATTGGCTCTGCGCTGAAGCCTCTGGGCGATGGTTTCATTAAATTGGTGAAAATGATTATCGCCCCGGTGATTTTTCTCACTGTTGCCACCGGCATTTCCGGCATGCGCAATTTGTCCGCGGTCGGCAGTGTTGCGGGAAAGGCGTTTGCTTATTTTCTTTTCTTTTCCACTCTGGCGCTCATCATCGGGCTTGTCGTCGGCAATATCGTGCAGCCGGGCGCGGGTCTGGGGATTGATCCTGCGACGCTGGATGCCAGTAAAGTTGAAGGTTATGCCAGCACGGCAAAAGACCAGACCATTACGGCCTTTCTGCTGAACATCATTCCGACGACATTGTTTAGCGCAATGACCGAGGGCAACATCCTTCAGGTCCTCCTGGTCGCGATCCTGACTGGGTTGGCGCTAGCGGCCACGCGCCCCCACAGTGACCTAGTGCTTGATGTTCTCTCCTCGCTCAACGAGGTGATCTTCAAGCTCGTGCACATGTTGATGAAACTTGCACCGATCGGGGCATTCGGCGCGATTGCTTTCACTATTGGTGAATTTGGGATTGCCTCACTGGCGAACCTCGCCGCTTTGGTTGCGACCTTTTATCTCACATCGCTGCTCTTTGTGATCGTTGTTCTTGGCCTCGTTGGCTATTTTGCGGGTTTTTCGATTTTCAAGTTGATCCGATACCTGCGCGAGGAACTGCTGCTGGTGCTTGGCACATCCTCGTCGGAAGCGGCGCTGCCTAGCTTGATGGAAAAGATGGAAATCGCGGGGGCTCGCAAAAGCGTGGTCGGTCTGGTGGTGCCAACAGGTTATTCCTTCAATCTAGACGGCACCAATATTTATATGACTCTCGCCGCTTTGTTCATAGCGCAGGCGGTCGGCATAGACCTTTCTATGTCCGAACAATTGGCATTGGTGTTGGTTGCAATGATCAGTTCTAAAGGCGCAGCAGGAGTGACAGGCGCTGGGTTTGTAATCTTGGCGACAACCTTGTCGGTTGTCCCATCGGTTCCAGTCGCAGGCATGGCGCTGATCCTTGGGATCGACCGCTTTATGAGCGAGTGCAGGGCACTGACCAACTTCATCGGCAATGCTGTTGCAACGATTGTCGTCGCCCGTTGGGAAGGGGCGCTGGATACAGATCGTTTGGCGGCTGCAATGGCGGGAAGGCCGATGCCGCTGCCGGAGGATGACATCGAACGGCATGAACGCAGCGGCCCGCACAGCGAGGCTTTGGTCGCTGCAATGGGCAAAACTCTATGATCGGACGGCGCACCTTGCTCGGTAACCTTGCCCTGCTGACGGCGATCGGTGCTTTGGAACTCGGCACTGCAGCGCCTGCATTAGCGGAGGCGTGGGAGGAGATCCCTTTATGGCCCGGCAAACCACCAGGGCAGGGCGGACCAACTGGACCCGAAAAATTGGGGACTGAAGGCGCAGGATTTGGTGCGCTTTCGAATATTTCTACCCCGCGCATGCGCGTCTACCGTCCGGCCATCCCTAATGGCGCGGCTGTTTTGGTGTGCGGTGGTGGCGGCTATTTCCGGATTCAGTTGTGGAAAGAAAGCACGCCCATTGCACGCTGGTTGCAGCAGCGTGGCTTTACCGTGTTTGAACTGATTTACCGTCTGCCGAATGATGGATGGGAGGCAACCGCGCCGTTCATGGATGCGCAGCGCGCAATGCGCATCATTCGTACCAAAGCTTCCGAGTTCAGCATCGACCCAAAGCAAATTGGCGTCATGGGTTTCTCGGCCGGCGGCCATCTGGCCGGTTTCACCGCCTTACAGCCGCAACGCCGGCTCTATGAAGGCGCCGACCGCTATGAGAAAGCCAGCGCCAGACCGGATTTCTCGGTGCTGCTGTTTCCGGTCGTTTCGCTGCGAAAGCCCTATGACACGACCCGTACCCGTCGTGAAATTGTAGGCAACGCCGCGGATGTCGAGGCAGAGACCGCCTGGTCGCTTGACACTTATGCCACCGCAGATGCTCCGCCGACGATCATTTTTGCGTCAGCGGACGACAAGATTACGCCTCCCGGGCATGGAATTTTATTGTTTGAAAAACTAAATGCCTCGGGCGCGTCGGCAGAGTTGCACCTGTTTCGCGATGGCGGCCATGGATGGGGCCTTGGCAACCGGGACCAGATTTTGAGCCAATGGCCGGAAATGTTCCGGAAATGGTTTGATTCCATAAAAACACTATAAAACAATCAGGGAGTATGATGATGACAACCAAGATGTACCTGAAGCTGGCATTGCTAAGCAGTACAGGGTTGATGGCTGCAACAGCCGTGCATGCGCAGGACGCAGCAGCAACGCCGGCAGGTGCGGCAACCGCTGCCGACCAGTCCACACAGGAAGCCGAGCCGGCTATTGTCGTCATCGGTTCTCAAATCCAGGGCGCGCAAATCAATGACGTCCTGCCAGTGACCGTTCTTGATGAGCAACAGATTGAGAATACCGGCGCCTCATCGGGCGATGAACTGTTCCGCTCGATTCCGCAGGCCGGAACCGTGGCCTTCAATGAACAGAATGCGACGACGCAGAATAACGTCCGCGGCGATGTCGGTTCGGTCAATCTGCGCGATCTGGGTACTGGCAACACCCTGTTGCTGATCAATGGCCGGCGCATGAACTTGCATCCGGGTTTCCAGACAGAGTTGCTGGTTCCGGTGGTCAGCCCTGACACCAACGAGATTGCGCCTGGCAGCGTGCGCCGGATAGAGGTTCTGCGCGACGGTGCGTCAGCGATCTACGGTGCCGATGCTGTCGCGGGTGTCATCAACACCGTGCTCAAGGGCAATATGAATGGCGGCTTTGTGGAAGCAGACTGGCGCGCGTCGGATGGCACCAGTCTTTACAGTTACCGGATTTCGGGTGGCCTCGGTTTTGATTTTGGCGGTGGTCGCGGCAACCTGACGCTCTATGGCGGATATTTCCATGAAAATGGCCTTGGCGCATCGGCACGTGACTATTCGCGCGATGATGACCGTCTGGCGCTTGTGGCGAACACCGATTTCGCCGGCGATGCCTCGTTCAACAACCGCAACACTTTTGGTCCCTTCGGCCAGTTCGACATCCAGGCGCCCACGAACCGCACGCCGATCGGCGATGACGATTTCTATCTCCAGCCCAGCACATTCACCGGTTGCCGTATGGATTTCCGCAACGGCATCTGCGCCCGCAATGGCGAGACGCCGACAACGGCGGTGCGCTACAACACCATTTTCGGTAACACGCTGATCAGCCGCAAGACGCGTTACAATGCGATGGCGTTGCTGAACTATGATCTGACGGACGACGTCGAAGCCTATTTTGAGGGCAGCTATTATCGTTCGGAAAACAAGCGTGCCAATGATGCGTCTGCGATTCTGAGTGCGGTGCCGGTTGGTATTTCACGCACGGCCTATTGGAACCCCTTTGGCCCCACGACATTGACGAGCGGTGCGGTTAACCCCAATAGACTGCCCGGCACCACCATTCCGACAACCGGCGCCGACCTTATCATGGAACGGTATCGTTTCGTCGATGCCGGCAACCGCGACGTATTTGTCGATAAGGATTCGTTCCGTTTGGTTGGCGGCCTGCGCGGCAGTTTTGGCGCATGGGATTTCGACACGGGCTTTGTCTATTCAGAAGCGCGCGTGACCGATCTTGAAACCAACCGCGTTTCACTCACCGCCATGCAGCAGTCGATCAACCGCACGACGCCTGATGCCTATAATCCGTTCAACGGGGGTTGCCTCGACGATCCGGGGCAGGGCGATTGCACCCCCAACCCGGCTTCTGTCATCGACACATTCCGCATCAACGTTTCCCGCGACGGCGGCACGACGCTGGCGCTGGCAGACTTCAAGGTCAGCCGCGATGACCTGATTTCGCTTCCGGGCGGGAACCTTGGTATTGCAACCGGCGTCGAATGGCGCCGTGAAACCTTTTTTGATGATCGTGACGACCGGCTTGATGGCACGATCACCTTCACCGATAGTGTTACCGGCGTGTTCAATGGCAGTGACGTGGCCGGCACCAGCCCGTCACCCGATACAGATGGAACGCGTGAGGTTTATTCGGCCTTTGCCGAATTGTTTGTGCCGGTCGTAAGCCGTGACATGAACATTCCTCTGGTCGAGGAATTCAACATCCAGATGGCCGGGCGGATCGAGCGTTTCAATGACATCAAGGCTACTGCCATGGTACCGCGCGTCGCAGCATCATGGACCACGATCCCCGGGATCACGGTTCGCGGCGCGTGGTCGCAAGGTTTCCGCGCGCCCAATTTGGTGCAGGTCAATGATGATGGCACGACGCGGTCCAACACACGGGACGATTTCGTGATCTGTCAGGCGCGGGTCGAGAAGGGTCTTCTAACCGGCCTTGATGCTTGCCCCGGTGCAGGTGTAGTCAGCTTCCGATCAGGTGCCAAGGATCTCAAGCCTGAGGATAGCGACAGTATCAACCTTGGCGTCGTGCTCGAGCCAGGTTTCATTCCGGGTCTGACGCTGACGGCGGACTATTGGCGTGTCAAACAGACCGAATTGGTTGGCACTTTCGGCGACGATAATGCCATTGCACTCGACCTGCTCCGCCGGCTGAGCGGCAGCACCAATCCTAACGTCATTCGCGCCACGCCGACGGCTGACGACATTGCGCTGTTCACCGGCACGCGCCTTACCCCTGCCGGTGCAATCGTCCGGGTACTCGATCCTTATCTGAACCTCGACAGCCGCGTTTCAAAAGGCTGGGATTTCGGATTGTTCTACAATGTGCCGGAATTTGGTCTGGGTCAGTTTCGTGTTCGGTTGAATGCCGCAAGACTGAAAAGCTTTGTTCAATCGGCCAGCACTGACGGTGAAGAATTGCTCGCTGGCATCGCTGCAGGTAAGCTGCCTGCTGACGTCACTATTGGCGGATTGGGTGAACTGCTCGAGATTGATGGCCGCCCGAAATGGCGCATGAGCGGATCGATCAATTGGGAAAGCGGGCCAGTTGAAGTCGGTCTCTTCGGCCAATATACCGGCAAGGTATGGGACACCAGCGTGGTCCGCGATGTTTTGCTGGTTTCGGATGATCCGAATGCCAACTTCTACCGGGTTAACGATCAGTTCCTGACCAACCTGTCGATATCCTACACGATCAATAATGATACGGGCCTGGACGGAACACGCTTGCGCTTTGCGATCAACAATCTGTTCGACAAGGATCCGCCGCTCGCAGACGAAACCTATGGTTTCTACAGCGAACTGTACACCGCGCGCGGACGGGTATTTCACGTCGAACTTCGCAAGAAGTTCTAAGATGGGGCGGCGGACAGGATCATGGGGAATGTTCGCCGCGCTTATCGTGGGCGGGGTAGGGGCGAATGCATTTGCACAAGCACCTGATTCCCCGCCCGCGCGATTTTCCAAACCAGCCCTGACGGGATGCCATACGACGCAGGGAAGCGTCCATTTCGACTTTGAAGGCGCATCACGATCAACCTGCTATGTAGAGGATGATCGGACGATCTCGATCATGGTCGTTCCCGAACATCTACCCCCTATCAATCCAAGCCCCTGGTACGCCTTCCGCTACAAAGCAGCCGAAGGTAGCAAGTTGACTGTCAATCTGCGTTATCTCGGGGCTCGTCACCGCTATGCACCAAAATGGTATGGTAGGGGTGACCCCGCCTCGCTCTCGGTCGCGGTTGCCAAGGACGGTGGTGGGATTGCGATCACGCTGCCATCGGGCGAGGGGATCATAAGCGGGCAGCCGCTGGTGACATCCGTCCATTACCAGAAACTGCTGGCAGAGCTTGTGCAGGCCGGAAACGGCAGCACGATCCTTTTGGGTCATTCGCATGACGGGCGCCCTCTCGAGGCAGTTCATCTCGGCAATGCCGATGCCCCTCGACTTGTTGTTCTGCTGGGCAGGCAGCATCCGCCGGAAGTGACAGGGGCAACTGCAATGGATGCCTTTTCGTTGACGATTGCAAAGCTGGTGCGATCAGGTGCAATCGACCGTAGCAAATATCAGTTCCTAATTGTGCCGTTGCTCAATCCTGACGGCGTCGCGCGAGGCCATTGGCGGGCAAATTTGGGGGGTATCGATCTCAACCGGGATTGGGGTATGTTCAGTCAACCGGAGACGCGTGCAGTCGTTGACTGGATACGACGACTTCCGGCTGGCGTGCGACCGGTGCTGATGCTCGATTTCCATTCGACCAACCGCAATCTTTTCTATGTTCAGGGCGATGAGGCCACGCCGCAGGGTAAAGCGTTTCTTGCAGGCTGGTTGGGCGCCAAGGAAACCGCTTTTAAGGGCTATCCATTCGAAATTGAGCCGCGTGATGCAAACCCCGGTTCCGGCACAACCAAAAATTGGTTCCATGCGACCTACGGCATTCCCGCTTTCACTTATGAGGCTGGCGATAACACCGATGCAGTGGCGATCCGCACCGCGGCCGAAGCGCTTGCGGCCTCAATGATCCCCGCGCTCAGTTCGTCGCTCGGAGACGCTCCGGGCCAATGATCCAGATGGCCAGCAACGGGGTGATCGCCCCTCAAAAGGGAGAGCATTTGATGTATAGGCGCTTGCTCTTCCGTCTCGCAGCTATGCTTGTATGTCTAGGTACGATGTCTTCGGCTTTACCTGCCACCGCAAAAGATTGCGAGCCTCTTGCCCAAGGATCATCGCGGATTGAATTTTCCGGTTGGTCAGGCCCCAAACTTCCGGTGTTTGTTCACAAGCCGCAAACAGCAGGCCGGGATAGCCGCATCGTCTTTGTCATGCATGGCGTGTATCGAGACGGCGACCGATATCGTGACGAGTGGCGCGATCTTGCCGAGAAACATGACCTCATAATCGTTGTCCCAACATTTGGCAGGCAGGATTTTCCGACAACAGCTTCCTACAATCTTGGCAATATCGTTGGCAGGAAAGGCCGACACAATCCGCGGTCGCGCTGGTCGTTCGCGGCAATAGAGCCCTTGTTCGACGAGATTGTCTGCCGTGTCGCCGGCAACCAGCGGGGCTATGCACTATATGGTCATTCTGCAGGCGGCCAATTTGTCCACCGTTATGTCGCCTTTGCCGATGCACCCCGATTGCAAGCTGCGGTCGCAGCAAATTCCGGCTGGTATACTATGCCGAATGGCGCAGCCTTCCCTTATGGTTGGGGAGGCGATGCAGCCGGTCTGGTTTCACCCGAAAAGGCGTTTCAGCGGCCTCTGACAATCCTGCTCGGGACAGAGGATAAAGATCG
>Ga0315908_10000668_pt1 | contig 26908 bp, 19 predicted proteins | sample LakEriMetagenome_12_FD_203520 | JGI IMG/M metagenome (GOLD analysis project Ga0315908, IMG submission 203520) | Freshwater fungal communities from buoy surface, Lake Erie, Ohio, United States - Buoy 4 MA124 | ecosystem: Environmental > Aquatic > Freshwater > Lake > Lake biofilm | place: USA...
CTGCATCTCAATGGCTAGTTTAAACGCCCCATTGTAAAAATCTTTCAATGGTTTTTCATCGGTCATGCTAAAAGTACCTTCTGGAAAAATAAAAATTGAAATTTTACTTTTTAAAGCAGCTTTTAAATTTTGAAGGCTTTCTGCTCTTTTCGCAGCATTAGATCTGTCCACTAAAATCACTGCATGTCTGTAGAAAAGTCCAAAAAGAGGAATTTTTGTGGATTCAAATTTCCCCAATGGTTTTATTGGTTGATGCTTTAGTTGGACAATTGGAGGGATGTCCATGTAAGAATTATGATTTCCAACAAATACATGCGCTCGATCAAAATCATGTGTACCCTCATCAATTTCTTGATGACGCATGCCTAAGAATAGGTATAAGCATTTTGAAAAATAACGGGCTATTTTATAGATGCCCTTTGTTAAATATTTTTCACCTAATGGCAGGATGAATAGCATTGCAAACAAAGACAGAATAGTCAAGCAAGCAAATATGAATAATGCGTAAAAACAATAGATCAATTGAATTGGACGTAATATTTTTTTCATGGGTGCTTCTAATTCCACTAATATAATTAAAAAGGTCCGTTTGCTTTGAAAATCTACATTAAGTCAATGCGCAATGCATGCTCAATTACAGGTGCTTGATTAAAATGATGCTTTGGAAAGATGCCAAATAAAGAACTTCCCGAACCGCTCATGCTGGAATAAACCGCGCCTAATTGATAGAGTTGATCTTTTATGTTTGATAGGTTAGGCTCCGCTTTAAAAACAGGCGCTTCAAAATCATTCACTAAAACATCCTTCCATTCAGTAATAGGTTTTTCAATAATTGAAGCAATGGTTTCTGATTTTGTATGAGGATTCAGTTGCTGAAATGCCCACTTAGTAGCAATATGAATGCCTGGGTGTACTAGTAAAAATTGATAGTTGGATAAATCTAAGTGGATAGAGGATAAAATTTCACCTCTACCTGTTGCATGACAAGCTTTATTGTACACAAAAAATGGACAGTCGCTTCCTAGTTGACTTGCGTAGTCTATGAGTTGTTTTTCATTTAAACCAAGCGAAAATTGTTGATTTAAAATTAGCAATGCAGTTGTTCCATCACTTGAGCCTCCTCCTAATCCTGCACCCATTGGAATATTTTTATGCAAGTGCATCTGCACAGCAGGTAGCGTAGGAAAATCTTTTTTTAGTAAATGGTAGGCTTTTAAGCAAAGATTTTGTGCAGGGTCTCCAGGAACAGCAATACCTGACTGAGTAATAGTTACACTATCAGCAGGTAAAATTTCTAGGGCATCTGAAACTGCGATGGGATAAAATACCGTTTCGAGTTCATGGTAGCCATCAGGTCTTTTTGCAAGGATGGAAAGTCCAAGGTTGATTTTGCAGTTTGGAAATTGAATCATCCTAAGGCTGCTTTGGTTCATTGCGTTTATTGATTTCATCTCTGATATCAATGGCGCGGATATAGTCTTCTTGTTCTAAGACTTCACTCAATAATTGATTCAATTCTGCTAATGAAAGTTTAGCTAAGTCACTTCGCTCAGATGTTTTTGTGATGGTATCTGGCATCGTTACTTTATCGGTTTTCTCATTGGTCAAACCTGCTTGATCTAGGATGTGTTCATACACATAAACAGGGCAACCAAAACGAACAGCTAAAGCCAATGCATCGCTTGTTCTACTATCAATTTCGATGGTATCGTTGGAATTATGACAAACTAATTTTGAATAAAAAATACCTTCTTGTAAATCGCAAATGTAAACCTCTTGCAATTGAAGGTTAAATGCAGTCATGAAATTTTTCATCAAATCGTGGGTCAATGGCCTCGAAGGATGCATATTCTCTAATGCCACTGCAATTGCCTGCGCTTCGAATCCGCCAATCACAATAGGTAAACGTCTCAACCCATTCACTTCTCCTAAAATAACTGCATAGGAATTAGATTGGGTGATACTATGTGATAGCGCAACAATTTCAAGTTCAATTTTTTGCATAAGATGATTTGCTTTACAAAGTTAAAGCAAAAAAGCATTGATTTAAATTAGGCTTTTGATTTTTGTATGGAAGCAGTTAAGGCCGGTAAAATTTCAAAAGCGTCCCCCACAATACCATAGTCTGCAGCTTTAAAGAAAGGTGCTTCGGGATCTTTATTGATCACCACAATGGTCTTACTTCTGTTCACCCCAGCAAGATGCTGGATAGCGCCAGAAATACCTACAGCAATATATAAATTAGGTGCTACTTGAACCCCTGTTTGACCTACGTGTTCATGGTGCGGTCTCCAATCTGAATCAGATACCGGACGACTACAAGCCGTTGCAGCGCCTAACACTTTTGCTAGATCTTCAATAATACCCCAGTTTTCTGGTCCTTTTAATCCACGTCCACCACTCACTACAATATTGGCTTCGGTCAATGGAATTTCACCTTCTACTTTATGTGTTGCAGTCACTTTTATGGATGCTGTAGGAATAGCGATAGATAAAGCCTCAACCGATGCAGCACCTTCGTGCATATGAACACCAAAACAATTTTGGTTGATAGAAATCACTTTAATAGGAGTATCGATATTGATTTGTGCAAATGCTTTTCCAGAAAAAACAGTTTTAGTCACTGTAAACCCATTGCTTGTATCAGGTAAGCTATTCGCGCCAGTCACAATACCAGCTTGTAGTTTTACTGCTACTGCAGGTGCGATTGCTTTTCCATTTAAATTATGGGCAAAAACGAGTACCGATGCATTGGTAGTTTTTGCAGCTTCGGTCAACACTTGCGTGAAAACTTTTGCATCAAAATGATTTAAAGTGGCATCACTCACTTGGTGTAATTTTTGTAAGCCATATTTTCCTAGATCTGCTAAATCATCTATTACTGTTCCTAGTAAAATTCCTTCTGCAGATACGCCTAATTGCTTGGCAAGCGCAGCACCATAAGAAATAGCTTCTAGAGAAGATTTTTTAATTTGTTGGTCTGCTTGATCAATATATATAAGTACCATATTTTTTGATTTGAATTGTTTAGAATGCTTTTGCTTCTTCTTTTAATAATCTTACAAGTTCATCCACATTGTCTGCCGCTACTAATTTTACGCCAGATTTTGCTGGAGGTAAATCATAAGTTTTAATAGAGGTGGTTGCTTGAACAGCTATTGGTTCAAGCACTTTCAATGGTTTTGTTCTTGCAGCCATGATACCGCGCATATTTGGAATTCTTTGTTCCGCCATTCCTTTTTGACAACTCACAATCGCAGGAAGGGTGACTTCACAAGTTTCTTCTCCACCTTCGATCTCTCTTTGAACGCTTGCAGTGTTGCCGTTTAATGTCATTTGATTGGCAAGTGAAACATAAGGTAAATCTAGTAATCCAGACAACATTGCACCGATACAAGCACTGTTGTAATCAATGGTTTCTTTACCAGTTAATATTAAATCATACGCACCTTCTTTTGCAATTGCAGCAATTTGACTTGCCACTACAAATGAATCATTGCTTTGCATATTAATACGAATGGCTTCGTCACCACCAAGTGCCAATGCTTTTCTGATGATTGGTTCTGCATCTGCTTCGCCCACCGTAACAAGGTGAATGGTAGCAGTTGGATCTTGTTCTTTTATTTCAATCGCTCTTACTAAGGCATACCACTCGTCGTATGGATTGATGATCCATTGAACGCCGTTTTCATCGAACTTTGTACTACCTTCGGTGAAGGCAATTTTAGATGTGGTGTCTGGTGTTTTGCTAATGCAAACTAATAACTTCATAGTCTAATGCTTTTTGGTTGTTTATGCAACTAATGCAAATATAAGATAAGATGCAACGAATTGAAAGAATTATTGAATTTTTAAATCAACAACCTAAGGATAACTTTTTAAGACATGCTTTGGCTTTAGAGTATATTAAAATAGGGGACTTACAAAAAGCAAAAGTCTTATTCACCGAAATTTTGACTGAGTCACCGGATTATGTTGGTTCCTATTACCATTTAGCAAAATGTTTAGAGTCGCTTTCTGAAAAGGAAGCAGCCATTGAATGGTATGAAAAAGGGATGGCAGCTTGTAAATTAGCTAAGGAGGACCATGCTTACAGAGAATTACTGGCAGCTTACGAAGACCTTGTTGATTGATCTTGCTAATTGTTCTTGTTTATTATATCCGTCTTTTTTACTGCAATTACATCAACGTAATTTTTTTCGCTTTTTTAGTTTTACAAATCTAGCCTTTGACTTAATTTTTGATCAATGAATTGAAAAAAATGTTCAGGCTTGTAAGTGCGCCATGCACTAATTTCCATTAGCTCTATGTAGCGGTTTAATTTCCTTAATAAAAAATCATGTTGGGCGGCCGGATGGAAATTGACCAAGACGGCCCATCCGTCCTCATCCGATAATTCTTCGTACAATTCTTCGTAATAATCTTTATCCCCACTATGGAAATTGAATACATTTTCGGCAATCAAAATAAATTTAATGATACCCTCTGCCATTAATTTATCAAGGACTTCTCGTTTCAATTCCATGATATCATTTTCAATGGTATCATTCCATTCGCCAATGAGTTCTATGATCGCAAATTTTGTTTCATAGTCGGTGTACAATATTTTTAGATATAAAGTTTTGCTTCCAAATTCATCCCATTGAGGATGGATATAATAATTGTAAACAGTTTGCGAAAATTCAAATTCACTATAGGTCCTGCCATAAAAAATAGACTTTGGATCTGCTTCTGCAGTGTATAAATGTCGCCAATGATAATAGGGTTCTATATCGTGCATCTGAACCTAGTGTTTACTATGGTATTCAATTAGACCATCCATCGGAGATTTCACAATTTTTCCTAATTCAATTTCATAGCCTTCGGCCAATTGTTTTAAGACATCTTTAAAGCCATACGCGACGCTGCCCACAAAATGAATAGGGTGTAACCAAGATTCATTTAATTTATTCAAATGTGTAAAAAAGAAATCGTTGAGTCCATCTTCAATGATATTTTCGATCATATAATGGCCTCTATTTTCGACTAAGAAATCGGTAAAACTTGCGATATAACTATTAGGAGTAGGTTCTTTATACACTTTATTTAAAATAGCAGCACGATCCAAATTGTATTTTTTCTCAAACATATTCATCAACTCTTCATCAAATGTGTTGTACAAAAAATACTGCAATACTTTTTTCCCTAAATAAGCGCCGCTTCCCTCGTCCCCTAAAACATAGCCAAGTCCTGGGCTGTTTTTAGTTATTTTTTTGCCATTATAAAATCCTGCATTGGAGCCTGTGCCCAAAATACAAACTACGCCTTTTTCAACCTGACAAGCAGCTCTAGCAATGGCCATTAAATCGGTTTGGATATCTAATTTTGCGTTTTTGAAAACGGTTTTCAAAGCCTTTTTTACAATCGCTATATTATCAACATTACTCAGACCTGTTCCATAAAAATAAACTGCAGCAACTTTGCTTAAATCTGTCTTTTTATGTAATGCCTTTTCTATTAATTGTACAATGTCTTGTAAACTTAAAAAATAGGGGCTGATGCCAGCCGTTTTAATGGTTTGACGGTTGCCATTTTGAACCAAGGTCCATTGACATTTTGTGGCACCACTGTCTGCTATTAAAAAAGTTTTTTTCATGTTAGTTGAACTATAGTATGAAATTAGCCATTTCATTTTGAATTGATGTAAATTTGCCAAGAATTCATACAACATGCAACAAAATCAACCTCGTTCAACACAAACAAGTTGGGTCACTCCAATCACCTATGCAGTGGTACTTTTATTGGGTATAGGCATAGGGATTTTTTTAAAAGGAAGTTTCTCGATTGGGTTTCCTTCATCTGACTCAAATTCGGCCATGGACGAGATCATTGAATTGGTGAAATCAAAATATGTGGACCAAGTAAATATGGATAGCGCACAAACTAAAGTAGCCGATTTTTATTTGGGACAATTAGATCCCCATTCTGTGTATATCCCCCCAGCAGATGTAGTGGAAGTCAATGAACAATTACAACCTAATTTTAAAGGGATAGGCATAGAGTTTCAGCAATTCAGAGATAGTGTTTTTGTTTCCTATGTGATGCCAGAAGGTCCTGCAGATAAAGTTGGATTAAAGACAGGTGACATTCTTTTAAATGTGGATGATACTGTTAAATTATCAGGTAATAAATTAGATGGGGAAGCTATCAAGCGAAAAATAAAAGGGCCAGCAGATGAAAGTTTAAAACTTGGCGTGTTGCGTAACCAACAAAAAATGACTTTTAATTTAACTAGAGCATCTGTGCCGGTTTCTCCGATAGCTGCTGCCTATATGTTGAGCGATACCATTGGGTATATTAAAATTGACAAATTTTCGGATAGAACTTATGAGGCTTTCATGCAAGCGTTGGAGCCTTTATTAAAAAAAGGAATGAAATCCCTAGTGATAGATTTAAGAGGTAACGGCGGCGGATTATTATCAGAAGCAGTAGGCATTGCAGATGAATTATTAGCCGGCAATAAATTAATTGTTTACACAGAAGGATTGCATGCGCCAAGGGTTAATTATTATAGTAAAAGAGAAGGTTTATTTGAAACAGGTGGATTAACCATTTTAATGGATGAAACTTCAGCTTCTGCAAGTGAAGTGTTGGCAGGGGCATTACAAGATTGGGACAGAGCAAAAGTAGTAGGAAGAAGGTCTTATGGCAAAGGATTGGTGCAACAACAATTTAGATTATCTAATGGTGGGGCATTAAGATTAACGACTGCAAAATACTTTACACCATTGGGGCGTAATATTCAACGTCATTATGAAAATGGTAAGATGGCCTATGAGCACGATTTTCTTGAACGCATGTTGCAATCTAATGGAGGAATTTTAGATACTGCTTCCATTGGCAAAGCCTATAAAACACCTAAAGGCAATACCGTGTATGGTGGCGGAGGTATTATCCCTAATCAATGGTTGCCAACCAATGCATTGTATGCAGATTCAAATTATGCCAATTTATATGTTCAAGGCTCCATGAATGAATTTGTGTTACAATATTATCTTACTGCACAAAAGTCATTGAATCAATTTTCAACAGTTCAAGCATTTGTGGCATATTATGCTAAGCAAGATCTTACAAAACTATTGGATCAATATTTAATAAAGACTAGGCAAAAAGGTTTACCTAAAACGATGATGCAAAATCCTCTTTTACAACAGCAATTGGTGGCTTACTTAGCACGTTGTAAATGGTATAAGCAGGGGTATTACGAAGCCATTAATTTAATGGATAGCAATTTCAAGAATATTGTGAAAAATTAAAACGAATTTCTATAATATCTTCTAAGGTAAAAAAGGAAGAAATTTTTCTGTTTGAATGGTGGTTAAAATTGGTGCTGTTTCATTTAAAGGATGACCATTCAATACCGTTTCATATTTTTTCAAATAATTTACGGCCATTTGTGTACTTGTGAAATTGTCCATCACATATTGGTGACAAGTTTTTGTATCGAATTCGCCTGCATGTAGAACGCCATCTACAAGTGTACTCAATGAATTGCTTGTAATGCCTACACTAGGGTGTATGATTTCAGTTAAGGAGCCATAAGGCGTACCAAAGACAGGGCATCCAAAATAAAGACTTTCCACAATAGATAGTCCAAATGGTTCATTCCATAGTACTGGAAAAATTAAGCCCTTTGAGCCTTTAAGTAAATTATTTTTTTCTGTGCCGCCTACCATTCCATCAAAACGAATACGAGGATCAAATGTGAGGCGTATGCCTTGGTTGAAATTGAATCTTTTTCCGCCAATTACCCTAAAAGGTATGTTTGCATGTTGCGCTATTTTGATGGCACCTGTCACATTCTTTACACGCCAAGCAGCGTCACCTAAAAAATGGAAATAGTTTCTTTTTTGAGCAAGCCCAGGATTTCCATAATCAACTGGGTCAATCCCATTGTGCACATAGGACTCACTACCATACCTGCTTGCATGGTTTTTTGACACAAATGCCGTGTTTATATCCAATGGATTTTGGTCATTGGTATTGCCATGTAAGGTGAAAATATAGGGGATTTTAGGGGTCTCATTGACCTTGCAGTTTAAATGCACCAGATCCACCCCAGCTGGTATTTGTTGATTAAATGGAATGTCCTGATTTAAGGCATGTACGCCGGTTGCAAAATCGCAATGAGAGCCTGGAGCAACCAAATAGGAGACCTGGTGCCCCATTTGTACTAATTGCTTACCAAGCCACCAAATTACCCGTTCTGTTCCCCCATACTGCTTTACTGGGATACTGGTATTATTTACAATGAGTATATGCATTCCCAATATTACGATAAAAAATGAAGGTAAAAGGGAGCGCGTAAACACTAATCATTTTTTTTATGGTTGCTTTTGAAAAAGCATTAACTTCAAAATCTTAATAAAAATTTGATTCTATGAAAAGACTGTTTACTATCGTAGCACTTTTTTGTACATTATTTGTACAAGCGCAAATTAAAGCGACATCTGCTCAAGAAAGATTAAAAACAATTGAACAAAGAAAACAATTGTTGAGTCGATCCACTTTAAATGAAACTGGTTTCAGAAATATTGGCCCATCTATTATGAGTGGTCGTGTGGTGGACATTGAGGTGAATCCTCAAGACCCAACCGAATTTTATGTAGCATATGCTTCCGGTGGATTATGGCAAACCAAAAACAATGGTCAAAGTTTTACATCCATTTTTGATTCAGTGGATGTATTAACGATTGGTGATATTGCAGTGAACTGGCAGAACAGACATATTTGGGTAGGTACGGGCGAAGTGAATAGTAGCCGTTCTACTTATGCTGGTTTAGGTGTTTATCGTTCAGCAAATAATGGAAAGTCTTGGGACTACCTTGGATTGCCAGAGAGTCACCATATTGGTAAGATTCAATTATCTGCTAAAGATCCAAACACAGCATGGGTGGCTGTATTAGGTCATTTATATTCTGAAAGTAAAGAAAGAGGCATCTATAAAACAACAGATTCTGGTAAAACATGGAACCAAACTTTAGCTTTGGACGCCAATACGGGTGCAGTTGATTTAGATATGGATCCAAGTAACGAACAAGTTTTATATGCCGCTATGTGGTATAGAACAAGAACAGCTTCTAATTTTGAAGAATCAGGAAAAACATCAGGTATTTATAAAAGCACAGATGGTGGTGACAAATGGACATTAATGTCTACGCCAACTAGCGGCTTTCCTTCAGGGGATGGTGTAGGTAGAATTGGATTGGCTGTGTACCCAAAAAATCCATCTATTGTTTATGCCATCGTAGATAATAATTTTCATCAACCTGATACTGCTGTTCAAAAAGCTGCAGATACTTCAAGGTATGTGTTAAGAGATTTTAAAACCTTGACAGTTGACCAGTTTCTTGCGTTGGATGATAGAAAATTAAATGCTTTTTTAAAGTCCCCACGCAATGGTCTTCCTGCTAAATACAATGCCGAAAATATTAAGCAAGATGTAAAGTCTGGAAAATTAGCCCCTAATTGTATTTGGGATTATTTATACGACGCCAATACGGCTTTATTTGAAACTCCAATTTATGGTGCACAAGTATACCGCTCAGACAATGCTGGTTTAAGCTGGGTTAAAACACATGCTAAACCAATAGAATTGTATAGCACTTATGGCTATTATTTTGGTAAAGTATTTGTGAGTCCAAGCAATCCTGATAAAATTGCCATCACAGGTGTCAGCATTTTATTAAGCACCGATGGTGGAAAAACATTTAGCTCAATTGGAAAGGAGAATGTGCACGCAGACCATCACTTTGTATGGATGAATGGGCAACGCGATAGCCATATGATTATTGGTAATGATGGGGGATGTAATATCACATATGACAATGGAGCGCATTGGTTCAAAGCCAATACACCAGCTGTTGGACAGTTTTACAATATCGCAATCGATATGGCGAAGCCTTATAATGTATATGGTGGATTGCAAGACAATGGAACTTGGTTTGGATCAAGTACAACCAAGGAAAACTACAATTGGTATGATGGAGGACAAAATCCATATACGATGATAGGTGGAGGTGATGGTATGCAAGTGCAAGTAGATTGGAGAGACAACAAAACTGTATACAGTGGTTCTCAATTTGGAGCTTATAGTAGACAAAATTTAGTGACTAAGGAGCGTAAATCAGTTCGTCCAACGCGCGATTTAGGTGAGCCAGCAGTAAGATACAATTGGCAGTCACCAATTTTATTGAGCCGTCACAATCAAGATGTATTTTATTTTGGTTCAAATAAATTCCACCGCTCAATGAGTAAGGGAGATAGTTTAGTGACTTTAAGCACTGATCTAACAACCAATCCTGTTCAAGGAGATGTACCATTTGGAACAACCACTACCATTAGTGAAAGTCCAATTCGTTTTGGATTGATTTATGTTGGGACAGACGATGGTAATGTACAAGTTTCAAAAGATGGCGGCAATAGTTTTACTATGATTAGCCAAAAATTACCGAAGGGCTTATATGTTAGTAGAGTGATAGCGAGCAAGTATAATGTTGCAAGAGTGTATGTCACATTGAATGGATACCGTAACGATCACTTTAATGCATATGTATACCAAAGTGATGATTATGGCACTACTTGGAAACAAATTATGAAAGACTTACCATCTGAACCAGTGAACGTGATTAAAGAAGATGCTGTTTCAGAACAAGTATTGTATGTAGGAACAGACGGTGGATTGTACGTGAGTTTGGATGGAGGAAATAGCTCTATGGCTTGGACAAAAGGCTTGCCTGCAAGTGTTCCTGTGCATGACTTAGAGATTCACCCAAGAGACCATGAGATTATTTTAGGTACACATGGCCGTAGTTTATATGTAGGTAAATTAGATGCGTTGAGAAAGCAATTGAAATAAATATCTCGGTTAAATATCTCGGTTGAATCAAAAAGGGCTAACTAGTATACTAGTTAGCCCTTTTTATATTTAAGATTTTTTATTTCTTAATAAATCCTTTTTTGTCTGTTGATTTAAGCTTTCAAATATGCCTGTTCTTTTTGTACAAGTAGGTCAAATACTTTTTGTAAAATAGGGGAGTCTGTTGGGATTGCAGTTGCATCTATTTGACTAACAGCAATAATACGTTTTGTAGAACTGGCTATAAATGCCCCTTTTGCAGTGTTAATTTCTTCAAGGGCAATTGGTCTTTCTTCGACGGTAATTTCATTCGCGGTGGCTTCTTCTAAAATATTTTTTCTTGTAATCCCTTTTAGCACTTGCTCCTTAGCAGTTACAATATGTCCTTGCTCAGAAATTAAGAAAAAATTAGATCTAGGACATTCTCTAATCATCCCCTCGTGGGTGTACAAAATGTCTTGACCACCAAATGCTTTTAGTTGAGGTTGTAAGTAAATAGCCATCAAGTAATCGGTTGTTTTAACTTGGGGCAATTGACGTTGAAATGGATGACTCATTAATGCAAAAGGGCTTACCGAAAAATGATTGGAGGGTACTGGTAAGGGCTGTTGAATAATGGTCAACCTTGGTTGTTCTAAAGCATATCCATCCGAGCTATCTCCGCCAGAAACGATTAATTTAAGACCAGAATAGGGCATATCATTTTTTGCCACTAATTCCATTACAATTTTTAATATCGCTTCCTTTGATTGAGGCACATCCATATGCATCAAAGCTGCCGACTGGTATAAACGGTCTAAATGGTCTTGAACAAATAAAGGCTTGTTATCCACCACTCTTAGGTAGTCAAAAATGCCATACCCTCTTTGAATCAATAAGTCGTTCAAAGACATGCCGGTTTGGCTGAAAGAGCTTATTTGCTCGTCGTAATAACAGCTAATGTTTTCCAAGATGGTTGATTTAGGGTTTAAAATTACTTAAAAATTAGAGAATGGGGTTTAATTCAAGGAAATAGGGTTTATTAATATTAATATAATTTAATATTAGTATAAAAAATATCTTAGTTTTATGTACCCCCAAGAGCTGAATAAAATAATTTGAGATGAAAAATATAATTCAGGGATTAGTATTTCTTGCACTTTTGTTCTTTTCCGAAAAATCTTTCGGTCAACAAACTAGTTTAAAATCTTCATATGAATTATCTAATAGCAATCAATGGTTGTCTATTCCTGGAGGATTTGCATCTTTTGCTCAATTGGATTATAATAAGGATGGGCGCGATGATGTTATTTTATTTGAAGGATACGATATAAATAAAACGTATACTTGGCCTGGACCAATTTTTTATAAAAACACAATAAATGGTCTGATTAAAGATAACGTCAATTTAGATTTTAAAAAAGTTTTTGCTGGCAAGGAATTGGTTGGAGATTTCAATAATGATGGTTTTTTAGATGCTTTTTTATTAACAGGGATGGACCCTGCAGGATGTACAAATTGTAAAGATCCAGTTTTCTCTTTATATACTATGAAAAATACGGGTGGCACATCTTTTATGATTGATTCTATTAATTATAAAGGTGTTTGGCGTACAGGAACTTCTGCAGATATTGACAATGATGGAGATTTAGACATATTAGTATTTTCTACACATCACGAATATCAGGGGGATATATTGAATCGTGTTTTATTAAATGACGCCAAAGGCAATTTCACATATAAGCCTTCTAATATTGATTCTATTTCTTGGGTAGATAGAGCCGAATTAATAGATATGAATAATGATGGCTTTGTTGATCTTATAATAAATGATGTGTATTCTCCAACAAATAATTATGCGAATAGATTTAGAATACTTTGGAATAATAAGAAAGGCGAATTCAATCAAAATAATTCGATCACTATATCAATACCAAATGATTTTTATGTGACCGACATCAATGCACATGACATAAATGGGGATGGAATAAAAGAGATTATTTTGCCAATGAATGATGTTAGCGGAAAGTGGAAGATATTTATATATCAGTCATCTGATTTCATAAATTATACTGACGTAAGTAGTCGTCTAATGCAACAAAATTTCAATTCAAATGTGTATTTATGGGACGAACCATTAGCGGTTTATGATTTAGATAATAACGGGTTGACGGATATTGTGTTGAATGATAAGTCAAGAAATATTAGATGGGAGTGGAATGGCTTCGTATTTGTAAATAAATTACAAGTCAATGATTTAGATAATGATGGAATCACAGATGCTAGTGATAATTGTAAATACATGTACAATCCTTTACAACAGGATCTAGACAATAGCGGTGTTGGTGATGCTTGCGAATTTAGCCCATTACTATTAAGAAAAAATGTTTCTATACTTGAGGATGCTTTAATTGGGTATGAAGAATTAATGTCAAAATTTGTACAAGATAGTATAAAGACATATTTATCATTTGGGGATGGTAATTATAAAGACTTTTTTGAGACTAGTACACAAAAGCTAAAATTGATTAAAAACTTAAAGTCGTCAACTAACGAATTCTTTAAAATACCATTTATATACAAGAAAGATGGAGTAATAGTTTCAGATACACTTTCTGTTTATATAATTAGGTATTTAAATTGGCCAAAAAATACAGGTAAAATTCAAAATGGATATATTCCTTACTATTACGAAAGTAAAAGTAATGGAAGAACGGGTATAGATAATAATGTCTTTGGGCCACATCAGTATTTCCCTCCCGCTAACATGGCAAAATTTATTATCGAAGACATTGATAATAATGGGATTAATGATCTTATTGCTCAAAGTGCTTTATTGTATTATCCACCAATAAGTGATACTTCTAAGACGAACGAAATGCCTAATATTCAACGTATAGGTATACCTGTTTATATCAAATTTGATAGCTCATTTAATGCCACTTATTATCATGAAAATTTCAGAAATCCAGAAGTATTACTTCATCAACCAGATTTTTTTGATCAAGTTGATTTGAATAACGATGGCAAAAATGAAATTTTAAATTTGGGAGAGCATTATCATACAGATTATTTTTTAGGAGATCAAGATCCAAAGGCTTCAAAAAATATTTTAGGTAAAAAAATAATGAAATATTTAGGCATGTTGGAAAATGTAGACTATAATTTACAAACTGCAGGAAAACTATCTAGATACTATACAATAGAAAATGGTAGATTAGTTGATAATAAAAATAAATATAATTACAATAATTTAAACTTCAATCAAAAGCAAGCACCTCATATTTCTAATTCAAAATTTGTTTCAATTTTTGGTAGTGCATACGGCGACATTGATAATGATGGAGACATGGACTATATCCAATCAGTTCAATCAGAAGGTTTATTTTTAGACGTTTTAAAAAATGATGGGAAAGGTAATTTTTCAATACATCGTCAAGCAACCGAGCAATTTGGTTATGATACTGGACCAGAAGGTAAAAATACCCTTGTCGACATTAATAATGATGGCTATCTAGATTATTTTTTTGGGGGAAATATTTTAACACCAAATTCAAATCAAAGAGAAAGTTTCTTAGGTTACGTGCTTAATGATAAAACCGGAAAATTTGCGGTTGAATCAATGGTAAACATTGGAAATTTTGGTTCAAAAAAAATTGCACCAAAGTATACCTATGTTGAAGACCTTGACAAGGACAATAAAAATGAAATAATCGTTTATAGATCCACTGGAATGGGTTCTGGTGGCGGTGGAACTGAAAATGATAACTTTTTAAATGATATATTAATTTTTACTGTTGATAATGGTAAGTTGGTTAACAATACAAGTAAATTCATAGACACTTTAAGTAACAGTAAGATGTATTCTCAAGAGTCTTTTTTATATTTTGAAGATATTGATGGCGATAAAATAAAAGACTTATTTGTTAAATATGAAGTGGACTCTGGTCTTGTTAAACCTTGGCCTAATTATGGATTTTGGGAAAAAAGCTATTCTGGCTTGTCCTATTTTAAAGGATCAAAGGAAGGGAAGTTTAAATATACTCGAGCTGGTAATTTTGTATTTCAAGGCGGTTTTAAAAACTGGTATAATCCTAGAGAAACTTCAAGCAATATCGGCAATGATTTTCTGCTTGCAGATATAGATAAAGATGGCACTTCAGAACTTATCCATCATCCATATATTGGCACTAACTTGATTATTTTTAAATTGCATAATTGTAATCCGCCTAAGCCAACTTTCAGTACTTATAAATTTTCATTCTGTTCAGGTGATTCATTAAAATTATCAATTACAGGGGGAAACAAAAGTGACTCTTTAAAATGGTATTTTGGAACCAAGAGTGATTTGACAAATGTAAATTCTAAGACTTTTTCTGATACAACAAAGTTATTTGTAATAAGAACTGATAGTTTAGGATGTAGTATTTCATCGGATACAATTTCGATTACTAAAAATTCATTACCTGCTCTTCCATTAGTTAAAGACACTGTTTTTTGTCAAAATACAAGCGCTTCAACCTTATTAGCGACTGGGTTAAGTGGTAATTCAATCACTTGGTATGGCACAAGTGCCACAGGTGGTTCAGGTAACACTAATGCAGTTGTTGCCACAACTACTGATACAACAACAAAAGCGTATTATGTATCTCAGATAAATAATACAACCAGTTGTGAAAGTCCAAGGGCTAAGATCACAGTGAAAATTAATCCTACGCCTGCCACACCTTTGGTTAAAGACACAAGCTATTGTAATAACATTAATGCAGATACATTAAAGGCAACACCATTAGCGAGCCATACTTTAAGTTGGTATGGTACAAGCGCAACTGGAGGTACAGCGAGTACTTTTGGATCCAAGCCAAATACAGCCACAACAGGAACTTTTAGTTATTATGTAAGTCAAATTAATAATGCGACAGGTTGTGAAGGGGCAAGGGCAAAAATTGGAGTTACTATCAATCCATTGCCAAGCCCACCAACAGTAAGAGATACTTCCTATTGTAATAATGCCAGTATAGACACCCTAAGAGTGAATCCAACAACTGGTAATACCATACTTTGGTATGGTACAAGCGCGACCGGTGGCACATCCACTAATACAGCAATTAAACCAATGACTAATGTTGTTGGGACAAGTAGTTACTATCTAAGTCAAATTACAACAACAGGGTGTGAAAGTTTAAGATCTAAACTTAGTGTTACAGTTCATCCAATTCCAGCAGCTCCAATACTAAGTAGAGATACAGCTAATAGTTTAGTATCAAATGTAGGTCGAGTTACATGGTTTAAAGACGGTACACTAATTACAGATACAACGCAAAAATTTAAACCTACCAGTGCAGGATCTTACTCTGTAAAAACAACTCAAAATGGTTGTATAAGTGCAATGAGTAGTCCTTATTATTACTTGGTTACTGATATTGTTCGATTGAATAATGGGGAGTTTATAAAATTAACCCCGAATCCTTTTATCAATTTTGTAAATATTGACTTTGTTGTAAAAGGGCATCAAAGATTGAATATCGAAGTGTTCTCTGCTTCAACAGGTGCAAAAGTTGCTACTAGAATTGGAATTATTGCTGGATCAAGATTAACATTTAATGAATTAAGTCCTGGACTATATTTCCTTAGAGTGGCTTCGGTGGACTTAAAAGTATCTCATCAATTTAAAATGGTTAAATTATAATTTATGCAATATGTAAAATTTTTAATTAGAAAGAATAGCATCCTTGCTTTAAGTTTTTTTATCTTAGCTTTTGCTGGATGTAGCAAAGGAGGGGATAGTCCAGCACCAACTCCTCCAACACCACCACCCGTTGTGGTTACGGAAGCTGATATTGTATTTAAAGTGGATGTAGCAGGTTCAGAAGTGAATTACAATACTGTATTTCCAGTTGTTGGAACTTCATTAATCTTAAATGCAAATATCACTTCTACATTACCTAAAGATGGTGTAACTGTAGATGTCACAGTAAAAAAGAAATTAGATAATACGACAGTATTTACTACAAACCTGTCTTCCTCTGCAGCTAGTAATCCTGTTACAGTAACGGGCTTGACTGCAGGAGTGCTCTGTGTAGCAGCTGTTACAGTAACCTCAAAATCTAAAGCGACCAATACATCAATAAAGACATTTGAATTAGCTGCAAAGTAACCCCCTTTTTTATCCCCTTTTAGAAACCGTCCCTGTATATAATACTAGGACGGTTCTTTACTTATTAGACATTTTTCTATATAGAAAATACCAAAAATAATGGGATAAATTTACTGTACTATTGTCTTATCTTTAGCCTTAAGATTAAAAATCTATGAGTCAATTCGAAAAAAATATATGGGGTCCTGGGTTTTGTGCATTTTTATATTTAATTGTTCATTTTATCCCTGATTTTGGAGGGGCAGATGTGATGGGATCTCAATGGTTGTATGTTAGTTTAGTGGACTTTGCCATACTCTCTTATATTTTATTCAATCAACAACAGTATAAAACTGCCATTGAAGCGATCTTAAAATTAAAATTCACGATTGTATATAGTTTCTTGGTGCTATGGGCATTGCTTTCTTTAACTTATTCTATGAATGCCATAGAGACCTTGGTTTGTTTGGCGAGACTATTGAGCACCTATTTAATTTTCATCAACTTATCTATCCTGTTTTATAATAAAGAATTAACAAAGCTTTTTAATATAGTATCTATTTTAGTGGCCATTGTACTTTTATTTGATGCGATGTATGTGATAACAGGCTTCTCCAAGAATATGGTAGATATGAACCTGGATCAGAATATAGTAAGCTTGACGGGAAAGAACGGCAATAAGAACGTAATGGCAGCTAGTTTGTTGATTAAATTTCCATTCTTATTATTTGTGATCATACATAATAAATTGATTGGTAAAATATTTGGCTTAATTGTTTTGTTCCTTGGGATAATGGCATTATTTATTTTAAATACAAGGTCAACTTATGTAGGCTTAGGTGTATTGTTTGTGTTGTTTAGTACGGCTATAGTTTTATTGAATAAGAAGGATACAAAAACAATTGGCACCCAACTAGCATATTTTATCCTGCCTTTAGTTTTTGCTTTTTTTGCAGCCAATGGGATGTTGACTAAGGCTGTCGATATACAAGGGTTTCAGGGTGGTTATGGCTCAATTACAAAAAGAGCAGGAGATATTAATGTGGCAAGTGAACAAAATAGTAGGATAAAATTATGGAAAGCAGCGATTGATTATTCCACCAAACATCCATTCTTAGGTGCAGGGTATGGGAACTGGAAGTTGGCGTCTATCCCTTATGAAAAGGAGTATACCAACGATTTATTTGTGCCATATCATTGTCACAATGATTACATTGAAATGTTTGCAGACTTAGGAGTGATTGGTGGATTAAGTTTTGCCGCTTTATTTGTTTTACTTGGCATTACGACAATTCAATTTTGGAGGCAATCCAAAGAGGATCAACATAAATTGATAGTAGCAATCGCGTTAATGGCTGTAGCTTGTTATTTTATAGATGCCTTTTTTAATTTCCCTGCCGAAAGAACTTCTATGCAGACCATGTTTGCAATGTCTGCATCCTTATTATTTTTACCTATTTATTTGACAGGTATAAATGTGAATAGTCAAAAAAAAGAATTCAATTTATCCCTATTGTTGTTTATCCCATTGTTATTGATTGCAGGTGCTATTTACGTGAACTATCAAACTTACACATCCCTCAAAGTTCAAAAATTTGTGATGGGGGAGATCAATGAAGACCCTAAAATGGCATTAGAGGATGTGAAGGATGCATTCCCTGAAATACCTAATTTATCTACCTCTACACTACCTATTAAGGCATTGGTTGCAAGGTATTATTTAAGAGATAAGATGAATGACGAAGCTATGCGCTTATTAAATGAAAGTGATCACGTGAATCCTTACTTGCATTATAATGACTTTATAAAGACAGCTATTTTTTCTACTCAAGGTAAGTTTGATAGTACTTTTTATTATGCTAAAAAAGCATTCTATAATTGGCCAAGAGCAACAAGCTATTATAAGAATATGATTTTTGCATCTGCTAAAATGAAAGACACTGCAGAAGCAACCAAGGCGTTTAAGACTTATATCAAATACAGAGATAGTGGGGAAGGATGGAACCAATACATTTTAGGCTTAATTGAGATTAATCAAACCCCTATAGCAGTTACCAGGGCTTTATTAGACACAGCGGTTTCAAGATTCCCTGCAGATAGTGCAATATTTGTGAGAACAAAATCATTGTTATACGGCACTGCTATATCCAATGGTAGTTTACCCAATTATGCTGCCTTAGGTGCACAAGCTTTTCAAAAAGGTAAGTATACTGTCGCTGCAAATTATTATTTACAAGCGAGTATTGCAGAACCCTCTAACTATACGCATTTTGAAAATATAGGCATTTGCTACTATACCGCTAAGTCATACGAAAAAGCCATTCAATACTTTAATCGTGCCATTGACTTACCATCTGCCAATACAGGCAAGTCTGAATTCTTTAAGGCTATGTCCTATATTGCAATGGGTAATAACGCGGCAGGATGTAGTGCTTTACAAGCAGCAAAAGCTAAAAAATACCCGGATGTGGATGCTCAGATTGCGCAATATTGCAAATAGTCTAAGTTGCTTGCAAGATTATGAATAACAACGCTAAAAAAACTCCGATTTCGTAAGATTTCGGAGTTTTTAGTTTGGGGATTGTCGTTCTCGCTTTGCTCGAGACTTACCTAAATTGCCTGCTCTTAAGTCTAATTCGGAGAGTGGTATTTCGAACAACAGATATTACAAAATTTGTGGAGTTTAAGTTAATATACATATTATTTATAATATATACATTATAAATATGTTTATAATATTTAAATATTATAAACAAAATTGATAATTTATTCTAATATAATCTAGATTTTATTCGAATACTAACATTATTAATTATTGTTGTAAAAATATTTTTCATTTCAATAATACTTCTAGTCAATATTTTAAAAATCACTTTAATGACCATAACTAAGAAATCACATTTACTTAAGTTGGATTTTAAACTTGCTGCTTTGTTTACTCTTTTTAGCATCAATATCAGTATGCTATCAGCGCAAGATCTTACAACTAAACAAAAAGACAGTGCTTTTTTGAGAAATCCAAGAAAAGAAAGAGTTAAAAAATTTAAAAAATCATTTGCTAAAACGTTTAAAGACTTCGTTGGAAATGATTTGTACTTATTAGGTTCATTAGATTTAGCAAAACAAACAATTAACGACAAAGGAATTTCTGATCCACTAAATTATTTATATAATTCAGTGAACAGTAACAGTTTTAAACCAGGTTATTCGGCTGGAATAAGAATAGATGGAATTTACAAAGAAAAACATCCTTATTCATTCATTTTTGCAATTAACAGAATTACTACCGGTAATTATTATTTAAACAAGTACAATAATGCTCCTTTTTTAGAGGACTTTACACATTTTAAGGCCGATAATCAATTCACTACCTTTAGTATTGCTGCGCATTATAAGAAGCTTCTTCCCGTGAATGATATGAATAAGTACAAATTTTATGCTATTGCAGGACCAAGTTTTGATTACAAAATATCAAAGATAAGCAATGATAATTTAGTGGATGGATCAAGTAATAGAGCACTAATTAATGCGGATCTTGGAGCTGAATTTAACAACAACGATTATTATATAATTTTTGCTCATTATAAGTTAGGCACTAATTTATTTAAAAGCGCTGTGCCTGTTCAATTGAATCGTTTTGAGATTGGAATGACAATTAAAGCAAGAGATCTATTCTAAATAAAATAAGCAAAAGAATTATGAAAAAATTATTTATAGTATCAACGATAGCTGCTTTTACATTAAGTATTATTTCTTGTAATAAAGAAGTAGCTTCTACTAAAGCAGATTTAATTCAAAGTAGACTAGTTAATAAAACATGGTATTTAGACTATTCTATTACTGGATCGGTTACTAAAACATTTGTAGGTCAATCTACTTATTTTATTACTTTTCTAAATGACGGTTCTACAACAGATTCGGATGGTTTAACTGGGACTTTTTCTATAGTGAATAATAATGGCAAATATGAGTTATCTGTAAAATCCAAAACAATCAATGGGAATAATTTTAATTACACACATTTAATTGAATCTGTTGGCGATGAAAAAATGATCAATTCTTATACAGCTGCTGGGCAATCAGTTAAAACAATCCTTTATTTTACAAGTAAGTAACATGAAAATAAAATCAAGAAAATTGGGTAGTAGGTTTGTTTATATATTGAGTTTAGGGTTGGCCATGTCTTCTCCTTCAATGCTTTATGCACAGGAAAATAATGGTGCTTTTATAATGAGTAGTGTAGGCGCATTATACAATTTTTCTAATAATAGCATGGCTTTAACTTTTAGTAGTAGTTCAAACTGCTTAATTGTACAAAATGGAGCTGCGGTGTTAACAGGAGACAGAGGTAATGGTTTGTTTGCTGCTAATTGCGAAGCGATCACTAAGATTAATTCACTTGGTATTAAACTATTCCCAAATCCAGTAAGTGATTTTACTAAAGTTAAATTTACCAATGTACCCCCTTTAAACGATAATTTTAATATTACGATTTTAGGATTAGATGGTTCTAGGATTACAAACCTAAGTGCTACTGGATATGAGCTTTTTCAGGGTAAACAAATTAATTTAAGCAGCTTAAGTTCAGGAACCTTCTTTATACAAATTGAATCACCAAAATATATAGATGCTATAAAATTTATTAAAGCAAAATAGTATTCAAAATCCAAACTAATCATTTAAATAGAAAATCTTTATAAATATTTTACAATGAGCAAAACGAATTATACTTTTTTAAAAACTATTACCCTTGGAATGATGCTAATAGTTGGTGCCAATCAATTGTCAGCACAAAGTGTCAATAATGGCATTTTTTTCCAAGCAGTTGCTCGAGATAATTTTTCTAACCCTGCGAAGGAGAGAAAGATTTATGTACAATCTAGTGTTATACAAACAACCACAAATGGTCCAATTTTATTGGTGGAGCAATTTCAAGTCAATACAGATGGAACAGGTATGTTTAGTATCAGTATTGGTAATGGAACCAGGGTTGGCGGAACTGCTTCTGGTTTAAATGCAATTGATTGGTCTCAAGGTCCATTCTTTTTAAATTTGAAAATTGCCATTACACCTGTTGCAGGTAATGTTGGTTGGGATTATACTAAAGAATGGGTAAATATAGGTACAACTAGTTTTGGTGCTGTACCATATGCTTTATACTCAGCCAATGCAGGAGGCGTTAATCAAAAATTAAACATCACTGATACTACAAAAATGTTATCGATTTATGCTAAATCACAAGCTGTTCAGGCTTTATCTACAACGGTTGATAAAAAATTGTCATTTTCTGATACTGCTTCTATGCTTGTTCCATATATCAGAGCATCTTTGGTCTTAGATTCTGCATATATAAACACAGAACTAAAATCAAAAGCAAACACGACCGATGTAAATACAGCGCTTAATTTAAAAGCCAACACAGCTGATGTGACTACTTCTTTGAACTTAAAAGCTAATAGTTCGGATGTAAATACTTCACTTGCAACTAAAGTAGATAAGGTTAATGGTAAAGATTTGTCAACGAACGATTATACGACTGCAGAAAAAACAAAACTATCAGCGATTACTGGCACCAATACTGGGGATCAAACAAATATTACAGGTAATGCAGCTACTGCCACAAAACTAGCAACAGCAAGGAATATTAATGGAGTAGCATTTGATGGTAGTGATGATATAACTCTAACTGCAAATGCGGGGACTTTAACTGGAACTACACTTGCATCTAATGTGGTTAATTCTAGTTTAACGAGTGTGGGTACGCTTACTTCAGGTACCATCAGTTTGACAACCAATATTACTACCTCTGGTGCTTTAAAAACGGGAACTGTGACATATCCGAATACACATGGAACAAATGGACAAGTATTAAGTACCACTGGATCTGGCACTTTAACATGGGCATCAAGTGGGGTTCCTTATTCAGGAGCAACTGGGGCGGTTAATTTAGGGTCTTACGATTTAACTGTAAATGGTGTAGTGATAGGAAAGGGAGGTAATACACTGGCAGATAATATTTCGATAGGTAATGGAGCCAGATCAGGAAATATTAATACGGGAGGTAATGCAAATATTGCAATTGGTACAGATGCTCAAAAAAATAATACAGGATTTTATAATGTGTCGGTTGGTAATGCTAATCTTGTAAATGGTTCAGGCGATGAAAATACAGCTATTGGCTATACAGTTATGTCAAATAATACAACTGGTATCAGAAATACTGGGGTTGGTCTTTTCTCATTCTATCAAAACACCACTGGTAATTATAACACGGCAATTGGTCATGGTTCACTAGGTGTAAATACAACTGGTTCTTATAATACTGCTTTAGGTACAAGTGCGGACGTCGCAACAAACAATTTAACAAATGCAACGGCCATTGGTAATGGGGCTATAGTTGCTGCTAGCAATACCATTCAGTTAGGAAATACAAGTGTGACCAATGTGAAAACAAGTGGAACTATTACTGCAGGAGCAATTACTTTTCCTAATACAACTGGTACTAATGGGCAAGTTTTAACTTCAAATGGCGCTGGTAATGCAAGTTGGACAACAGTATCAAGTGGGGTTCCTTATACAGGAGCAACTGGGGCGGTTAATTTAGGTTCTTATGATCTAAGGGTATATGGATTAACAGTAGGTAGAGGTGCAGGGAGCATCTCTTCTAATACAGCAATTGGTAGTAGTGCACTTCAAAGCAATACAACAGGGAATTCTAATACATCAAGTGGGTATAATACACTTGTATACAACACAACAGGATACCTTAATACAGCCAATGGTAGTGGAGCCCTTTTTAGTAATACCACAGGATATTCTAACACAGCAATTGGTTATAATGTGCTTGGTTTAAATACTACAGGGAATTCTAACACAGCTATTGGTGAAAGTGCACTTTATAAAAATACAACAGCTAATTTTCTTACCGCTGTTGGTACTCAGTCGCTTTATTCAAACACAACGGGTTACAATAATACAGCTATTGGGTTTTATTCTCTTCGAGAGAATACCACAGGAGGTGCTAATACCGCTAATGGTTCTTGGACGCTAAGAAATAATACCACAGGTACTGCTAACACAGCCAATGGTTCATCTTCGCTTCAAAATAATACGACTGGTAATAATAATACTGGAGCTGGAGAGAGTTCACTTTATTCAAATACAACAGGTTATCAAAATACAGCAAATGGTGCAGGTGCACTTCGAGCAAATACAACAGGCTATAATAATACAGCTACGGGATACAATGCACTTTATTCAAATACAACAGCAGTTTCAAATAATGCATATGGTTCTAATGCACTTAATTCAACTACAACTGGCGGTGGTAACAACGCATTTGGCTTTCAATCGCTTTATACAAACACCATTGGAAGTGCAAATACAGGCTATGGCCAATCTACTTTATATCTAAATACAACTGGATCTAATAATACTGCAATTGGATATAGTGCATTGGATAATAATACAACAGGATCAAATAACACTGCAGTTGGTTATGACGCTGACGTTAGTTCAAATAATTTATCAAATGCAACTGCAATTGGTAATGGTGCAATTGTAAGTGCAAGCAATACCATCCAACTCGGAAATACTTCAGTGACCAATGTAAAAACAAGTGGAACTATAACTGCTGGTGGATTAGGAGTAGGAGTCAATTCTCCAAACGCTTCTGCTATTTTGGAAGCAAGTTCTACAACACAAGGCTTCTTGCCTCCTAGAATGACTTATGCACAAAGAAACCTAATATCTAATCCTGCAAATGGCCTAATGATATTTTGTTCTGATTGCGGATTATACGGTGAGCCTCAATTTTATGATGGAAATAATAATTGGAGAAAATTGGACATAAGTTTAGGTAGTGGCTCTGGAACATTAAATTTAATAGTAGATAATTTAAATGGACCAACAAATGCAACAGGAAGTGCATCAGTTGGTCAAAGTTTTACCACAACATCTAGTTCAGGAAGGTTAATCAAAATTGTTACTAGTGCTTTAGGAGGAGTAACAGGAACTCAATTAACAAACGGAATTGCCCAATCTTATTTAAGAATAAGGAGTTATGTAAATGATGATGAATTAACAACCCCAAATGCTTTGAGCGGAGAAATTTTGGCAACTTCAAATACAAATCCTACTATTCTTAACTATACTTATGGAGCAAATTGGCCAACTGTAGAGTTTACTTTTCCTAATTCCATAGTTTTACAAGCTAATACAAGATATGTTATTCAATTTATTGCTGGGGGTGGTGTTTGGGCTTATGTTAAAATAACTGGTTCATATAGTGGTGGACAAGCCTATGATTTAAGTGGATCAAATTCAAGTTATGTTAGAGATTTTCCATTTCAATTATACTTGCAGCAATATTAATTTATAACACTATTCATGATTTTTTAGGAAAATTTGTAGAGCAATGTTAAAACTACAATTCCCAAACCAAAAACTCCGATTTCGAAAGATTTCGGAGTTTTTTTATCAGGGATTGTCGTTCTAGCTTTGCTCGAACGACCTCCCTCATTTAAATAGATAGAAAAAGGGATTGTCTTCTTCGTTTCACTTCGCCGACTTCCCTCAATGGAGTCCTTACTCAAAGCTTTTCAACGAACCGCTTCGCGTTTCGTTTCCTTTTTTGCTTCTCGTCCGTTTTTGAAAGCGAGCTTTCAACACGTCCTTAAAACAAAAAAGCCTGTCACTTTCGTGACAAGCTTTGTGAACTGGCTGGGGCCGACCTCTGAAAACTAACTCTGCGAGTATCACTGTATTAGACTGATAATCAAAACAATCAACCCAAAGACGAGCCACATTGTATTCTATTTTCATTCGATTCGCACAGAATCAGAACTTAAATTCTACTACGCTTAATATCAGGTAGTTAGTCATACCGCTTCTTGGACCGACGTAGCTTCCATGCCAAAACCTTATATATTCTTGTTTATTTCCTCCATTTTAATCACTCCGTGCTTTAGCATCAATTCAGTCCATTTCGCGATCTCATCCTTTTTAAACTTGTTTACATAACCGTTATTAATACCAAAGCTTATCCAGTTTTTGATATCACCACGTGAATATGGCACTTTACTACTTTTATATGTCGATTTCTTCGGTTCAGCTGTCTGTTGCGGTATCTCATTCATTTTCTATCATTTTAAATAAATAGCTCTTTGACCAGCTATTTTCTATAAGTGGGGAGGTATATATCTTAAAGTATACTAAAAACTCACGTGTGTATGACAAACCTATTATACACATACTGTTTTTCATAGACACACCTAGCACTTTTAATTAACGTTGGGGTATACCCATCATGTTTTTATTATACTTTGATGTTTTTGCTAGACACTTTATTTCGGTGCAATTCCATTAATTCCCCTTCCCATGTATAATATTTTGTTTAATTTCACGGAACTAAAATTGTTGTATGTATAATGTTTATATTATTGTTATGGTGGGTAGTAGATTGTCGTTTAAAGTTTAATAAAGTTTTATGAGTAAAGCAGTTTATAAGGATAGAGATGGGGTGGATTGGTATGATGAAAGTATGGGTATGCCTAAGCATGGACAGATGCATAGGGTAACAAAGAAGTATTATAATGATTTTAAACAGGAGTGGTGCAGTAAAAGGAGTAAAAAAGTAATATTGGATAAGAGTAAGCTCGTTTTATTTGATTTTAAATTCTATTCGATAAGCAAAATTAAGGATGATTATGAGCTGGATTATGAGAAGGTAGCTATGTTTATAACTAGGCTTTATTTGATGCATTATAGGGGGTATAAGGTGGATGACTGGAAGTTTATTTATTGGAGCTATGATGACTTAGTTACTTTCTTGGGTGTTAAGTGGATTGATAAATTGGAAAAGCTGAATGACGATGGTATTGTAGTGTACAAAGAGG
>Ga0315908_10000670_pt1 | contig 26895 bp, 15 predicted proteins | sample LakEriMetagenome_12_FD_203520 | JGI IMG/M metagenome (GOLD analysis project Ga0315908, IMG submission 203520) | Freshwater fungal communities from buoy surface, Lake Erie, Ohio, United States - Buoy 4 MA124 | ecosystem: Environmental > Aquatic > Freshwater > Lake > Lake biofilm | place: USA...
TCAGGTAGAATGTTAATATGAGCATTAACTTCTTGGTATCTTTATTAAAGAAGGGATGGTAAAATATCAAGAGTCTACACATCAAGACCAGTATGAGCAAAAGTATCAGGATTTATGGTTGATCATCATATTTTATAATCCATAAATATTTATTAATTAATAATTCTTTTCTATTATATAATCTTATTTTATTAATTATTCAATCTATAATTTTATATATTTTATATTATTATTATAATATTTATATTCTTTTTATTATTTGTATATTTTTTAGTATTTTTTTTAATGAATAGTGATAAATGTTAAATATTTTTTGAAATGAATTTCTAAACAGAAGGAAATTAATAAATCAAAATAATAGGAAATCATTAAAATTTAGGAGTAATATAAATAAATAATATTTAGAATTGGTAAATTAGTAAAGGCTTAAAATTATTTAGCGATAGTTAAAATTATCCGAAATGGAAAAACAAAGAACCTCTACTGATCGATAAAGGAACAACCTTTGAATTTAAATGTATTGTTGTGGAAGATGGTACTAAATTTTTATAATTTTAGAGAAATTAATAAGATGGGAAAATCTACCTTAAAATTCCAATAGAAAATACAAAGCCAAGCATAATATAATAGTTTTGAGAGGAACTGATAGTTCATTAGAAGGTTAGATATAAATTATATAATAAAAAAAGGTTGAAAATAAAAACTTATAATAAAATAGATAATTGTAATAATCCGGTTCTCTTAATTTCGAGGACTTAAAGTCAATAACAAAACAAAAAATAATTCATTTCGATCCTTTTAAATTCGCAGAAAAATCTGAAGTAATATAAAAAGAGTTATAAATAATAATATTAATAATAGTCATCTTAAAATTCATCTGATGATGAATAAAATAGAACAAAAAACTAAATAAAAATGAACACACTAAAAGAAGTTCCTTATTCTTCTGATGATGATCATTAGAAGATAACTATGGCAAAACTTTACAAAATGATGAATTTGAAATTGTAGAAAAGGAAATCTTCATAAATGATGAAACATCAGAAAGAAAAAAGCATACAAATTGACTTCGATTTGGAATAATAACAAGAATTAAAACAAGATGAAACAGTTATAATAATATCTGCTTATCTTCCTTTTTATGCTGATTTGGATGAAAATGAGCATATAGTTATTAAGATGAATAACAGAGATATTGTTTATATCAGCAGGAGTATTCATAGGTATTAAAATAAAAGAATATTCTTTATAGGAGGCTTTTATCAATCTGAAAAATTTATTTAAAAGAATGATATTAATAATCAAAATACCCAATAAAAAATTCAAGATTTGATGTTTTAATAAAACTGTTTTCCTCTTTTCTTCTCCAATTCTCAATTATAGTTGATTCTAAACACAGGAGGGTATTTTTAAACTATATATTATAATAATTTTCGTTATTTTAATAATTAAGAATTTTATTTTATAATTATAAATTAAATAAAAGAGTAAAGGTGAAGTTTATTCAATCCAAATATATAAACCACATAAAAGAAAAACTTACCCAATTAACATAAGAATTGCGTTAAATTGAAATAAACTTCGGCCTTCAATTAATATAATTACTAGAAAAAATGAAAGAAAAAGTAAACTTATTGAACTAACAAGTGTTCCTATTAATAAATGATTAATAATTAGCTTTGTTATCACCAATCCTTCGACAATAGCAGCTACATTAAGAAAAGTAAAATGACAAGAGCCTTTTCTTTAACCAACTTTCCAACTTCCGTATGGGAATGCACATGAATATCCAATTCCCAGCAATTGAGAGACTCAAACTTAAGCCATCCACTAAAATGAACATCAAAGCTATTTTATAATATGATGTTATAGTCTTTGATGATTTCTAACATGCAAGACCATTCTTCACTTGTATCAAAACTTACTTCGGAATTGACTATCATAGTGTTTAGGGAATTATCACTATTAATTATGAAGGCAGAGATATTTATATTCTCATATAAGGAATTCATATTAATTCATAGTTCATTCTGAATGTTTAGAAGCAGTTGAAAAAACAACAGAATATTCAGTAGATCATATTAAGTGTTGATAGTATTGATGATTTAAATGAATATGAAATTAAGTTCAATCTGATTAAGAAATTTTTCATGGAGAAAAATAATAGGAAATATTTAGATGAAATGAAGTTTATCCAAGTCTGCAAAGAGAAGGATCATTAACCAGAATAACTTTAAATGGTAAATATATTGAAAATATAGACATAAAAAATCAATTCTGAATTAGGTTGTAATTTTATTGAAATAATAGTGATCAATGAAAGTGACAAATTGCAAATCTGGTAGCATATGGTTAATGCTTCAATACTTCTCAAAACTTGTATTAACAGTGTTTGTTCTCAATTGACATTAGAATTCATGCTTATTAATGAATAAGGACTCTCTCTTATGAGTGATTACATCATCTTTAATAAAAATATCGATAGTCTCTTTACCTTTAATCCTCTTAATTACAATTAATTTAAAAAAAAACTTTTGCAAATTCTTTAACTGAATTAAGACGAAAGACTTATGATTAAGCACGATGATTTAGTCTTTCTTAAAAATAATGATATTTACAAGAGCTGGATTGTGCAAATAGTAAATTTCATGAAAAGAATTTAAAAAAATTTTGATAAAAAAATAATAGGATAAAACAGCGATTTGATGTTCGAAATAACAGAAGTAAATAAGAACTTAAAGGAATTATCAGGAAGCAATATGAGTAAATTAATATTTGATTTCACTTAAAGTAAGAACAGATTAATAATTATGGACTGTGAAGAAGTGGTTTTTGGACTAGAATCACATTTAAAGAAGTTGGAAATTGACACTTTTGAAGAAAGTAAGAGTGAGGACCAGTTAAAATTAAGAAATTGTCTATAAGATATTGGTAGAAATTGCGAAGTTTACTTATTGAGTAGTAATAGTTAAGAGTTTAATTAGAATATTAATTTGGACAATATTTAGTTGTTTAGTGAGCATGGCGTTTATTATAGAAGTAGCAAGGGCAGTTAATGGGAAAGTCTTATCGAGATTGAAATGAAGTGGAGGTAGGTTGTCTTATAGATTTTCACTATTTATCTCAATAGAACTGATGGAAGTTGGTTGGAGATAAGAAATTCATCTCTATTGTGGAGGTATTAAATAATCACATAATAAAATTATAATTTTTAATATTATATCATATTGCAATATTTTATATTTTATATAATTAATTCAATATTTGTAATAAATAAATTCTATATAAAATATAAAAGCACAAAGTTAAATTAGCAATCTAAGATAATAAAGATTTTAATATAATATTATTATCTAATATTAAATCATATTATATTATTGATAGATACAGCCATGCTATTGATGCAATCGGTTCAATATAAGCTCGAGAACTGTATTAACACTTACAAAGTATGTTGGAACACCTTTCAGAAGTGGAGGTGATTCGAAACAGGTTCAGTATAGAAGTAAGGCCAAAGGGCATCAATAGGAATATCCTAATGAATTTAATGATTGAGAAGATGAAGCTCAATAGAAAAATAGATAAAATTGATTTCATTCTAGTAGTTTCTAGTAAGGAAAACGTAAAAGAGTATTTTCATAATCTTGATTTCGTTAATCAAAATACTAAGCATTGTTACTTGTCAGTCTTAGGTGTCACTGATTGCAATGCTGATTATTTTATCAAAGATAGGAGTACCTTACTTACACTCATAGAAAATATTTAGGAAAGTTCTTGATTCATATTTATTAAAATATCATACATTATGTTATCATAAAACATCTACAAATATCATCTTAAAAAATCTACATAATATCATAATTATAATAATTAGTCATATGATAATAACAATATGATAATAAGTATATGATAATAATTAAGAATCATGATTAGTTTACATCTAACTCGTTCAATGCAAATTGTTTTCTCAACTCTTTAAAATAAGGCAAGGGCTGAGACTTGAGTGCTTAAGAAAGCAGCTTATTAAAATTGATATTACCCAAATTGGTAATAGCAACCTTTTACTAATAACTATTACACAAACGGCTCAACTTCTCAAAGTATCTACAATAGTAAATACTCCTATTTTCAATTTTCTTCTACTAATGTAAATTCCTTTGGAAATTGAGAAACTCTGGCAAATGATTTATTTCCTTACTATGTAAATATTTACAACGCACTCCATATTGACAATAACCATTCATATAAAACTTGTTGCAGGGTTTTACTTTGTATTCTTATTATTCTAATTGTTTATTTTTTAGTTCGTCCACTCCATGAGCGAACGCACAGCCTAGTCCGAACCGGCATTGTTGACCTAGTAAATAGTATTTGCAAAGTTCTGTTTTTTATTTGTTGTTGCATTTATATTACTAAGAAATCATATTATTGTATTCTTAGAATTCCTCTATTAATTCTTGTGGATCTAAGTTTTCATCCTAAATCAACATTCAATTACATTTTTGAAACTGGGCTTTTTGTTTGCTTTTTATATTATTTTTACCATAAGATATTATTTCTTGTTGTTGTCTATATAGATATTCCATTAAATAATATTTATATTATCTCTATTTAACTCTTTTACTGATTACTTTTTTCTAGTAAATTATCTTTTTATAGCTTTATTATAATATTATATAATTTTTTAATATATTAATATAATTTAAATGTATTATTTATATTATTATATTTGATTTAAAAAATATCAATTATTTTTCCATTGTGGTAAACATGAGTCTACTAATAATTCTTCGCTTTCCTTTTCTTCATCTTCTTCTTACAAATCAACATAAATATTCTGATTATTACTCATTTGATTAATATTAAGCATGGCTGCCTTGCCTATATTTAAAGTTCTACCTAAATTAACAATAACTCTATTATTTTAATTATTAATAATACTCTTAAAATATTTCTATTTAGTGTTTCTAATTTATTTTATAAGATTAGTTTCTTACTAATTATTTAGAATTTTTAACGCACTTTTAAAATGCCATTTTAAAAAACCTACTATTCATAAAAATAAAGATATAAATATAAATTAATAAATCAAAATATAAACAATATAAGAATTTGAATAAAAATATAAAATAATATAATAATATCAATTAAAGTATATATAAAATAAATGGCAGTCCGAGGAATATTCCAACTTAGAAAATTAAGCACATCTTTCTGTGATTTATCAGGCAGCTCAAAAGGCGTACGTTAATTTTTAGAATGTGAATCCCTTTAAAAATTCATATAAGAAAACAAACAAATCGATTTTGAATTCATTCTAAAAAGAGGACATCATCCAGTTGTAAAAGGTGAGTACATTAACAACATGATGAAAGACAGATCATTAAGGAACATGACTTCTAATGAAATAATGTAACAATTGATAGAGTTAAGATAATAAGCAGGAATTAGGAAGTATCCTCATGAGGGTCGTAAGGTATATGGAATAGTGAAGTCAGTCTAAGGAGAGTGGAGACCTAATTTATGGAACAATCATCCTATTGCAAGATTGGAGTGTTTCCATAAGGAAATCAAGATAAAAACACCATAGGTTATTGGAGAAAAAGATCTTACTTAAGACAAGTATAAGGTTGATTAGACAATGTTGCATAAGAAGGTCTTCTAAAACTTGGACAAGAAAGCTCCTAATTATGATCATGAGCCTTATTACTGATTTAATATTATCATTAACATTTTTATTATCATTATTATTATATTATTGTTATCATCATCATTTTTATTATCATTAATACATCATTTTATTATTGATGTTTTGTTAAATATACTTAATCAGATTTTGAGAAACTCCTAATCAGAACTGTCAATATAATCTTCCTGATTATCATCATGATTATCCAGCTACATATGCTATCTCTATTATAAAATAAAGATAAAAACAAATTACATAATAATCAGCAGCCTTCTTAAATTCCCTATCATTTTCATTATCAATATCATCATCATCATCATCTTCCTCTATCATATCTCTATCATCATCTTCTTAAAAACTATCATCAAAATCTTCTTCCCCTTACTCCTCCTCAATTTAATTTTCTATATCTATTTACTCTTCCTCATAAACTACCTTTGCACTCTGCCTCTCAATCTTTTTTAACTCATTATTAATACTCAACTATTTACTCATCTCCTCAAATTTCATCTTCAGGTTTACTATTTTACTAATAAACTAACTTCTATTCTTTATGTTTTATTATAACGGTTAAAGTTTATGATATAGTTATTTATCCTAAATCAACTGACTTTAATATATTATTAAAATGTATTTTAGCCATATTGACAGTTGTTTATTTTGATTTCTGAAACTATTCATTCTGTTTATTATTTCTTATAATAGAATGTTTATCTTATCTTTTTTAAATTTTAATACTGTTTCCGTTATCACTTCTTTGCTTTGTTTTAATAAACAATATTCAATCAATTCCTTATCTTTATTTTCCAATGCTTGTAATAGTAAAACTGATAAAGACTGCATGTTTTTTATTCTTTCTTATTTTACTAATTCTTCAATTTACTTTAATTTTTCCTCATTATTTTACTCTTTTATTATTTTTTGATGTTGCATCAAATCCTAATTAACTGTGTTTTGTTAGATATGCTCACTTTAATTGTTTTTATTTTTTTTATCTTTTTATTGATTTGATTTAAATTAATCTAGAATTAAGAGTTAATTAATTAGTTCTTCATTTATAGTATCTTTTATTATAATATCAAATATTTATTTGAAATTTGTTTATAATTCAAATTAAAATCCTAAAACTATATTATTATTTTCAATCATTATATTTTCAATATTTATATTTTTGAATTTTATAGTTTTAGAATCTAAAATTTACTAACTCTCTAAATTCAAATAATATATTATTATTTAGCTTTTAAATTAAACTATTATTAGATAATTCTATTAATAGTCATTAAACTTAATATTTTAAACTTTTCCATTGCTTTACAAAGAAAATACCATCAAACTCTCTTCTATATTTTCATTATAAATATTTATGAATTCTTCTCCTGAAAATGTTAATATTTTCAATCCATTTTTATCATTAATTTCTAAATGAGTAATGCTTTTACTATGATTTTTATTGAATTTTGATTATATATCATTATTTTCATCGTATACACAAAATAATTTATTGAAAGAAAATAAAATATATCTATTCTAATTTATATAGCTAACTTTTATTATACCACACTTAATTTGGCTTTTCAATATTCTTTTGCTTTAAATCTGTTTTATAATTTTATTTATCTTTGTATCATACATAGTAATATTTTGATTGTCATCTAAAACAAATAGAATATCTTTTTAAATATAAAGATCTAAAACCTATCCATTTACTTTTTGATTATTTATAAATTATTACTTTTAAAATCTCTAAATTTTTATAAATTCTAACTTTAATGTATTTAAATATTTCCTTAATAAGTACCAAAAACTGAAAAATCGTTTTATTATAATAAACAAATAATATTATCTGATTTTGATATATCAGTTTAATAGCTTTGTTATAAATTATTAGTATAATCATATAGCTATTATAATATTTAACATTTTTACTTGAATATTCTTATTTAAATCTTTTTTTAAAAAATAATTGTTGCTTAATCTATTCAATGTTTTTATTGAGTTTTCCATTAATATATAATCGGCAATATCTTTTTTATAAAAATAATGATTTTATAATTATAAATAACAAAAAAAAATTTAATATATATTATTATCAAATATTATTAGCTTAATCTCTTTCAATTGAGTTATCTTTATATTTATCTCTTTCCATTAATTTTTCTATAATAAATTTATTAAGTAAAATTATTGATTAAAATTATTAGTTATCATTAGTGATTGATTCTAAAAATTCAAGAATTTATTATTTTTTTTCAGTTTTTTAAACATTTTTTATTAAATATAAAAATAGTTTAACTATACAAAAAAGATTAAGATCAAAATTTTAAATTTAATTAAAATTATAATCTTCAATTTTAAATGGTAGATTTAATAAAAAGTTTAAAATTTTAAATTAGATTAATCTAAAAAATAAATAATAATATAAATCTTAAATAATTTGATTATCTTAAATAATGTAACTAATTTTCTTAAAAATGAAATGAATTGATTTTTGAAAATAAAAAATGGATTCTGAAGAATAATTATATTTTTCAAGTGTATAAATATAAGATAAAAAACAAAATTGCAATATCAATAATTGAAATTATTCTTTGTTTTAAGATTCAAAACTAATTGATACTTTAATTTAACAAAGTTCGTATAAAATTTCATTAAAAATCAAATTAAATTATTAAGAATAGGTTTTTAGTAAAATAATTATTGATTTGAATAATATTTTATCTTCAAATCTATTTATTAATCTAAATTTTTTTAAGTATTTTTCTATGTTTTTTAAATTTAATTATTATTTTAAATCCAAAATATTATGTATTTGTATTATCAAATATTGTTTCTAAATATAACTCATTTAAAAAATTTCTATCTCATTAAATATTTATTAATTTTAATAAATAAACTAATTATTTTAATTACTAAAACAATTTTTTTTAATTTAATTAATTTATCACAATAAATTAATTAATTTACTTTTTTATTATTAAATAAGACTTTCTTTTTATTCTTTTTAGCTTATTTATAATTACTATTATTTTAAATTTATTTAATTATTTTAATTTTGTTACTTTTCTATTAATTCAAAATCTATTTTTTAAATTTAATTTTAATTTTCTTATTTTTCATTATTTTTTAATGCGTTTATAATTTATTAGGATAAAATTTATGAATTTTATTTGACAATCTTAGAGTCAAAATTAAAATAAGATTTTTTTTATTATGATTAATTATCATTATCTTATAATTCATATTAAGACACTTAATATTACAAATCAGCATAAACTATAATTTAAAGTGCCTATTATAATTAAATATCTTTCACATAATTTTTTTCCAAAAACTTAATAAGTTATATATCAATATATAGATTATCAATGAAACAGATTAATTAGCAAATAGGACACTTATTTTTCTTTGAAAAATTTTTCTCAATTGCATATAAATAATTTTCCAAACAAAAGTATTGGCTATGTTTGCAATAAATTGTTTTTGCAGGTATTTTTATTTTAGACAAAGTTAAAGGACATTTAAGATTGACTTCAAAATTTTAATTTCCATCTACTACTTCTAAATCTTTATCCTAATGATTATAAAAATAATTGTGCTGAGTTTTAAATTAATATTTCTGATACAATTTTAACTGACTTTTATTAAAAATTTCAGTAATTACTTTTTAAATTCTCTGTTAGAAATTAAAGAGATAATTAACATGAAATACTTAAACATGCAGACTAAAATTATTAACATTATTAAGCATTTTAAAGGTTAAAGTATTACTTAATTAATAAACACTAAAATTATCAATTTTCTTATTGGCAGAATCATAAATAGGCTTGACAATGAAAGGCTAGTATTAAGGTATATTGATAAGATTTTAATTAATAAAAACCGAGTATTCTTAATTAATATTTCCTTCAAATGTTTTTATAATATCTTGTTTATCAAGTTTGAATTTGGTAATTAAAATGGCAATAGTATTATAAAGAGGTCCATTAAAATCAGAGTTTTTTTATCAAATGATATGATTATACAATTCTTAATCAATTTCAACATTCAAGACTGTGTTTTCATACTTGTTGATTTGTAGAATTGCAGGATATGTTATCGATTTCTCAATTTCTATGAAGGGACAAGTCTGCTATAATCTGCATTTAAGACACATTATGTATTTTTCCTTGCTACCCACCAAGTTGTAACAACTTTTGTGAAATTCATTTTTACACTTTTCGCACTATATATAGCTGAATTTGTCCATCTGTTGTTTATTACCACAGCAATTCTAAATCATTTTTATTTTTTATTAGAAAAAAGATAGAGCCTTATTTTTATTACCTTCACTTGTCCTTTATATTATTTATTATTAAGATTATTAATATTTAATTTATTTCATTCTTTAATTATGTCTAACTTTGTTTATGGAAAAAAACACAATTAAATTGACACAACTTCTTATGATGACCAAGATTAATAATTAGCTATCAGTCCTAAAACAATAAAGTTTGATTTTTCTAATCAAAGGAAAACATTAAAGTTGAATTAGTCAAATTAAAATTAAACAGCTTTTTCCAATGCTATGATTGCTTTATAATAAAAAATTTAGAGTTTGAATTTAAAAATTTAAGAGTAAGAGAATGAGTATTTAGAAAAAAAACTTTATTACGAAAAGTTATTGGAATCTACAAAAGAAGACTTAAATAATTAGATTTAGATAATAACTCTTAAGTACAATAAATCTAAATAAGACTTAGAGGAATAAATTTTGGAAAATTAAAAAATAAATATCTAAAATGATATTTATAAAGAGGAAAAATTATCGATTGAAAAACATTCCAACTATTTAATTGATTAGAATAAATTATTAATTGATAACTATTTATCATAGATTGAGTAACTTGAAAATCAATAATTTGAGACACAATTAAAATATAAAGAGCTAATATAATCTAATGAATTACTTAAAAAAAATAGAGATAATTTATAAACTAATTAATAAATATAACTTGAATAATCATAAGAATAGGAAAAATAAATGAAAGATGAATTAAATATATTAAAGGCTTAATTAAAATAAATCTAAAGCAAATATGAAATTAGTCAGAATTAACTTATAGATTGTAAAAATGATTTGAATTTAAAAGTTAATTAGTTTTAATAATCAATTAATTAATTGAAAAGTGATTTTATTTAATAAATTGATAAACTTAATATAGAAAAGAATTAATTAGAACAAATAAGCTTGATATATTAGTAAAAATTAAATGAAAAGGATATTCAATTAATAGAAACTAATAAAAATGTAATTAAAAAATAAAATTATCAATTAGTTAGAAGATTAAAAAACATAATTTCAAGCATTATAATTCAAATATAAAAATTATAAAGAAAAATAAATAGAGATAATAGTTAAAGAATAGATAAAAAAAGATGAATAGCTAGATAAATAAGATTAAAAAAGTAAAGAAATAATCCAAAATTTTGAAATATATAAGTATGAATTAAAAAATACCAGTAAAAATATGCCATAATTAAAAGAATACTAACAAATATATCAAAATATTTCAAACCTCAATAAAATAATTCAAAATTTGGAATAAAGATTCGAAGTAAATTTTTAATATAATAAATAAAGAATGAAAAAAGAACTTAAATCAGATAAGAAATCAGAAAATAGATGCTAGATTTGACTTTAAAAATAAATTTAGAAAACGACAAATTATTAGATCTATAATAAATAAAAAAATTATGAATGTTTTATCTTTAATTTATCATTATTTTTCCAATATTTATTTCTATTTTAATAGAACTTTTGAAAGCCTTTCATCCAATTAGTCTATTTCATCAAACTGATTTTAAATTTATTCAGTTATTTTAATTAAATGCTCTATTTTTTATTCATTATTATTTTATTTCATATTTTAAACATCATCCAATAGAGATGACAAAAATTATTTATGACTTATTTGATTTTGATTTATAAATTGACTAATATCATTTAAAAAGTTAGTCTTATGATATTAATTTATAATTACTTTTATTATAAGATCTTTTTAAATATTTGATATGATTTATTGCATGAATTACTAATAATATTTTATTAAAATCAATTAATATAAATTAAAAATATTAAGGTAAATTAAAAAAATAAATATACCTTTTATTATAAAAATGCGCTCAATTTTTGGAAACTAATCTATTTCCTACATAAAAAAGTAGAAATTTTGGATTTTTATAATAAATTTAAAATTTAAATCAAAATCTAATTAAATGCAAATATCTAAATTTGAAATAAATTAACTCTTAAATACCTTAATATAATATGGAGGTAATTTTAATGAGAAAGATAGTAATGGGTTTACTCTATTACATCATTCTGCTAAAAATAAAGATAATATAGATTTAATAGAAATTCTAATTAAAAATGGCGCAAATGTAAATGAGAAAACAAATAATGGATAAAATACTCCATTACATTTAGCAGTTAAAGTAAAAGACAATTTTGAAACAATTAAATCTCTTCTTAATCATGGAGCTGATGTAAATTTAAAAGATGAAATTGGATGTACTCCATTACATTAAGCAGTATATTTTTAAGATAAAATAGAGATAATTTAATTATTAATAAATCATGGATCAAATTTAAATGAGGAAAATATATTTGGAAATACTCCATTATATATAGCATATTATGTAAAAGAAAATTTTGATATATTAGAATTGTTAATTAATAATGGAGCTAATTTAAATGAGAAAGATAAATATGGAAATAATATATTACATGATGCAATTAAAAAAGATAATATGAAAGTAATATAATTATTATTTAATCATGGAGTAAATGTTAATGAGAAAAATAATAATGATGAAAGTCCATTATAATTAGCAAAACTATGAGATAATATTGATGTAATTAAATTATTAATTAATAATGGAGCCGATATAAATGAGAAAAATAAAGATGGAGAGCCTCTATTACATTATGCAGTTAAAAAAAATAATCTTCAAACAATAAAATTATTAATAAATACTGGAGTAAATGTAAATGAGCAAAATAAACATGGATAATTTATTTTACATTTATTAGCTTAAAATGAATCAATAAAAAATTTAAAATTCATATCTTCTTTAGATAATATTGATATAAATATTTTAGATAACGATAATTTAACAGTTATGAGATATTTTTAAAATATAAATAAAAAAATATCTAAACATTTATTATCTTAAGGAGCTATCATGATTCAAAAAAGAGATAATAAGTTAAAATAAATAGCTAATGATTCATAATCTGCTCATAATCACAGATATATAGTAAATGGAATTTAGCAATTATTAAATTAATTATTAAATACCTATTAAATTGATTAAACTTAATTATAAGAATGTAATATTCTTAATATAGAAAAATTTTTCATAAAAAAATATGAAATATATTTTAATGAATTGTAAAAAAAAAACTTAAATGAGTAAATTTAAATATTTAAAAAATAAATGAATTAAACATAAAATGAAAATTTGATTAGATAAAACGATTTAATATAACAAGGAATCTAAAGGTTTAGTGAATTATCCTCTATTTAAATAGGAAATTAAATTATAAACGGAAAATAAATTTTATTAATAATATTTATGCATTATAATAGTTTAGAAAATGATGAAATTAAATAAAAAGATTTCTTAATATTATTTATAGACTAATTATTAGATTCATAAACAACCTATTTTTATAATGAAAAATATACAAATGATTGTTCAACAGGATTTTTAACAAAAATGATAAATATATTTTTCGGATAAGAAGGAATAGATATTGAAATTTAAGATAAAATGTAAAAGAAACAAAAATAAGAGATAATTTATGAGGATATAAATTTGGATGTAATAAAATTATAAGCTTATTAATCTCTAAGTGATTAATAAAGGATAAAATTATAAAAATTAAATAAATATGCTATGAATAAATTTAGAGGTCATATTTATACTTAATTAATTAAATAAAATTAAAATTTGAAATATTAATAAATTAAAAATTATCAAGATACAATTATAGGTTAATTTATTTAAGAAATATTGACAGAAAAAATAAATATTTATGTTAATAGTAATAATGGATTGGCAAATATTTTTATGTGTTACAAATTAGGAGAAATAATTAATTTCAGTGAAATAATTAATAAATAAATAATTTAATAATATTTTGATTAAATATTATGTGATGAATTTATATGCTTTGAAAAATAAATTGAGCCTATTATATATAATATGTAATATTAAGATTAAGATTTAAGAAATAAATTAGATTAAATTAAGCTATTATTTAATGAATAATAAAATCCAGATATAATAAATATTTTAAATATAATTTCACATCTAAAAAAAATACAATGATTTTTATTTAAAAAATATATTCATATTATTTTTAATAATTTTTTATAAATTTTTTAAGTTTTTTTTTTATCCATAACTTTAATTTTAATTAATCTTCACATAACTATAAATATTAAATATAAACAAAAAGATAATAATATAAATTAAAAGATAATAGATTTATATTAAACAATTATTAATATGTATTGAATAAATTATTGATATAAAGGAGAGTAATCAGACTGAATTAGCTCCTGAAATGATTTCACATAACTCACTAGTGATTTTAGCTTGTCTGGCTTTATTGTAATTAAGTTTAAGTTTCTCCAACATTTCGTTACTATTTTTGGATGCATTTTCCATAGCATTCATTCTTGAAGATTGTTCACTGGCAATTGAGTGTAAAAGGGCATGGTAAATTGATCCAGCCAAATAAAGTTCAAAGTAGTAATTCTATTGATAATATCCCTCAGGTTCACCCATATCATGCTTAGTCACAAATTTAAATTACTTCATAAACTCTTTTCTTGTCATTAACTCTAACTTTCTTGTTTCATTACTAATGCTGTTCTTAAACCAGTTATAAACTATAGTTATTTGTTGGCAATCTGAGCTCAATTCATCCACCTAATTATATTTATAAAATTAATTACTGATAATAATATAATAATATGATAATTAGATAGTAATCATTTGATATTTTGATATTAATATGATAATAGGTTAATAAAATATTATAATAATGATGAAATGATAATAGAATATTATAATAATATAAAGATATACCTTGTTGGCAATTGCACTAGCTAGAGTGAAGTTCATAGGTGCACTTAACTCAGTGCAAGCAAACTCCAAAAGATCAGGATAAGGCCTAGCTAAACCTTAACTTCCCTTATCTCCAATAGAGAATATCTTGAATTTATCCCTATTATTAGCAATGAGTTCCTTAGTATTCCTGACAATATTGGAATTGACACCTCCACACAATCCTTTATCACTGCTGATAGGTACTACTAAAGTCTTAACCACATTAGTACTAGTTTTTTTCTTCTACAAGTACCCTTCATTGTTCATTATCTAGTTCACTGTGTTCACTCCAAAATTCTACCCTTCAGCCATTCTCTTAACATCATGTCTCATTTTACTTGCGGCCACCATCTTCATTGCCTTTGTTATTTTACCAATATTATACACTGCTTTCATACGGGTTTTTAACTGCTTCTCACTTGCCGCGAATGTTTGTACGCTTTTCCTGAACAAGCTTATATTATTCATTCTATCTTATTAATATTTATACTTTATATTAATGTACCTATGTTTATCTTTATTATCTTATTTACATATATATATTTATTTATTTATATTTGTTTTATATTTTTACTAATGAAATTAATATAATAAAAAATTATACAATATAAATATTATATAATAATTAACTACTAAATGCTATTGATAGAATAATTAAATATAAAGAATGTAAGAAAAATAAGAAGAGCAAGAAATAAAAAAATAAAAACAAAAAGTGATATAAAAATAGTTTCTAAACGAATTATACCCTTTCATGATCGGTACAGACCTTATTAAAAATCACCGCATATTAATGATTGAATCATTAATACAACACTGTATAATAATAACAGCAGGAAAGAATGGTGAGTTAATAATCTGGAAAATAAATTAAGAGAAAATTTCACCTTCTATCTACTGCATTGCAACCCTAAATTCTCTATCAGGTTGAGTATCTGCCATGAAAATAATAGAAAAACCTCTTCAATACCTAACAGATCAAATGTCATTTGCCCTCTTAACTATACATCAGGATTGTTGAATCAGGATGTGGGATATTTATGATGGACGCTGTTTCAATATTTCTTAAAGGATTTTTCACTAAGAAATTAACAGGCTTGAGCTGCTTACTAATAGATTTATTGTCTGTTAAGCCAAGGATTTCATTTATTTTTTAGATTTATTTACATTTAATATTGTCTAGAGTATTAGTTTGCTTAATCCTATTGCTAATTTTAAGATTGATTATTGTCATTATTAAATTATTCTTCTAGATAATTCTTGTCAAATTATTTTCTATGATTTGGCTGTATTTTTTGATAAAAATATCAACAACTACAAAAATTATGTTGAGTAATCTATTGACATATTAAAATCAATTATCAATTATAAATTTGCAATATAAAGATCTATTAAACTTATTAACTAATTTAATTCAATATAGTAAGAACCTATTGACTTAATTTTTATCAATAATTTCTTAGTGATTCTATTCAAAGATTAAATAACAATATAGAATCTTACAGAAATTCAAGAAACTAATTATCCCAATTGTCTAAACGTAATATTAAAGAATGGCTAAGAGTTATGCAAACTATATAAGGTGGAAATAAAACAAGAAAAATATTTAATATTATGGAGCAAATGAAGCGAAATTTTAGCAATAAACTACATAGAATTAGTTGAATTATTCGAGTATTAAAAAATAAGAGGAGAGTTCAATTTTAGTTACGAGCAATTTCTTTTTTACAAAGAATAAAGTCACTCTTACGGAGTTCTAGAAATAAATGGAGTAATACTACTAAAAAAATAAGGAGAAAAATTAGAAGAATGTCTAGCTTTCGAACTTGATGAATTCACAACAACTATAATAGTTTACAACATTCATAATCACACTCTAAACCTGTTTGATTATAAAACAGAATTAGAGAAAGTGAAAAATCAATTAAATTTCTTGAATTATCATCATTAAGAGTAAATTTAATTATAAATATTAAGCAATTAACACACTCTTAATATCATAGCTAATAGTATAAGTATTAATAATTCTAATACTCAAATCAAGTTCAGACCTTTTATGAATTTCCTACTTAAAAAACTTAATTGTAATTTGCTTTGTCAATTTATCAGAAATCTTTTTAGCAATGATTTTGATAAAAATTTCAACATCATCTAGCATTTCAAAAATATCAAAGAAGATGAAAAAGTCACTATCACTAAATGTTTGTAAATATAGGGGCAACTCTATTATGTGATTGGCACTGATAAAGGCACTCTCCTTATGTTTAACTTTTATTTTGATTGTTAGAAATACAACTATTGTTATTATATTCTATAGTAATAAACACCTATTATTTGTATTTATCATTTCCAAAATCAGTTATTAGTTTAGGATAATTCTCATGAATTTATTGTTATTGATCTTAACTTATTTGAGTCATATTCTGATGATAATTCTATAACATTCTAGTTATTGCCTATTGATTTAAGTTAGTTTGTGTTACAATGATTTGAGTTGTTTGAAACTATTGTAGAGTTTATGCAAATTAATAGCCTTAATCAGAACCAAGACCATCACAATCCCTTTTTCTATTACTCTAATGAAATTGCTGTTATTCTTGAAAACAATATCATCAAAATCTACTCTCCTTAATTGCAAACTTTTATTCTTAATTTCCATACTCAATCTTAACTAAAATCTATTTTTTATTGTGATCTTAATAGTTATTACTATTTATTAGATTAATTTGCTAAAGTTCTTGTTTATAATGAAGAAGCAAATCTCTTAATGTAAATTCCTCTTATAAATTTCTATCATCTTTTTAATATTCATCAACTTATTCATTAAATGATTCATCTTTATTAAAATAATAATGATTTCAACCAATTTCTTATTAATAACTCATAAACTGTTTCTTAATTCCATTCTATTTTGGAGTTTAATCATTGATATGATTTTTTATAATCTAATTATTTTTTTCAATATAATTCTTTTTAAAACAAAATTCAACATTTTTGTGATATATTTGGATCACCTTCAAATATCGAAAATTTAAATGAATAAAATATTGTTTCTATTTTGTATAATTTTCATTAATATTTTAATGATTTAATTGAAGTTTAAGACTAAAATAATAAAATATTAATATTCTAAACAAAAATTAAAAAAAAGAAAAATAATATTTAGAAAAAAAAAAATAATAATAATTTTTAACATATAATGATGTTTGATATAAATTAAAATATAAAATACTTACAAGAAACATATGATTTTATCTGATAATCTTAAAAATAAGAAAATATAAACTAATAAAAAAAATAAGAAAATATAATACAACAATGCTAAAATTAATAACAGGATTAATTAGAAAATAAATTATATGCAAGTGAATATATAAGCACATAATAAGAACCACATTAATAAAGAAAATAATAAAGCGAAGGCTATAACTAAAGAAATAATTGCGAAAAATAAGAGAAGAATATTTCAGAATAATGAATGGATTATTTATCATATTTATTTATGATTTTCCCTTAAAATCTTGAAAAAAACATGTACATTTTAGCAGAATTGCTAACCCGACTAAAAAAGCCAGCATTAAAATTAAATGTAGGGATAAAAGGAATCGGGGATAGTTTCTCTTTTATAATAAATCAAGAAGAAAATTGGAAAATAAGTTCATACTTAACAACCTAATTATCAATGGGAGTATTTCTATATTTCATTACTTGTAACTAACATGAATCCTTAAATATTCAAAAACTTATCACTTAGTCAGTCTAGGTATTCATAAAGAAGGAATTTAAAACAGAAAACAAGATTCATAACTTCAATCTTTCATTTATTGCAAAATAAATGCTACATTCTTCAGCATAGGTTATGTCTGCTGCTGTCAATTTAATTGTTCCTACTATCAAGAATAATGAAGTAGATTAGAAGTTCTTGTTTAATTTACTTGATCTTATCAAAATTAACAATATCACTAAAAAAAATAATACTAATCATTTATTTCCTTCTATTTCTTCTCTTGAAACTGTGTGGTTATTAATGTAGGGATATATTTCTATTTATAGTTATGGTAAAGATAAGTTATCTGAATTGATTCTTTAAAAAATACAGACTTATATTATGTAAATTTTTTTTAATATTTTAGAATCAATAATTGTGAATAAAATCCAGATATTATAGCTGCTTTTATAAAATTAATTTTAGATGGATTTAGAAAGTTATTTGATTTTATTTAGGAAAAAGACGATTTTGTTATAAAATTAATTTAAATCTATTTTAATTATTCATATCACTAAAAAAATAGCATATTCTAAAAATTAAATTTGTAAAATGATTTGACTCAAAATTAAAAAACATCTAACTTCTTAAATAACAATATTGCTAATTAATCATAAGAGACCATTAAAAAACTAATGATTTTAAGTCAAAAGTACATTAAAATTATTAAATTTTAAGACTTTTAATTTAAATAGGAATTTAGTATACTGATATTTTCATTAATGTGCTTAAAAAAAATATAAATAATACTTAAAATCATCCTAAATTTCCTATAATAATAATTAAAATTATTTAATCCTTTTGTACATAAGAACAATAATCTGAAAGTAATAATTTAACATTATTTTAGATTAATAATAGATTTATATTAAAAAAAATTTAAATCAATTTATAGAAATTATTCTAAAGTAATTATAAATAATAATTAATAATAAGAGCTTTAGATCCTAATAATCATAATTAGAGAAAATTATGTTTTTAAACAGGATAAAATACATTAACCCAAATAATTAAAAAATATGAAAACGTGAATTTTAACTTAGAAACACAAAAATTAAGTGTAGGAACATGGGACAACAAAATAATAATATATGACTTAAAAACAGCGGTAAAATGGAAAATATTAGAAGGACATAATTCTCCTGTCACAATTTTAGAATTTAACACTTCTGGAACTTTACTTGCAAGTTTTAGTATGGGAGATTAATCTTTAAGGATATGGAAATTAACCTACAATGGTTTTTTTTAAAATATTATTGGAATGCTTGCCAAACATTATAAGAAATACCAAATAGATAAAAAACTCTTTATCAATAACTATACTTTATAATATGACTTGATTTCTAATAAATTAATATAAATTAAGTTTATTGATGATAATTTTATTCAATTTCAAATTGCAAGTCATATAGAAAAATATTAAATCGAATGAATTTATTATAAAAATTTATAGTTAATTTTCATGATAAATATTTATATTAATATTGACATTTTTATTATTATTTGTATTATTATAATTATTATCGTTATTATTTTTCAATTGTATTATAACTTAAAATATTTATATGAGTGTTACTTTTAGAACATAGTTAACTGATGTTTAGACAGAATAATAAAGAGAAAATTTTATTTAATAAGTTTATTCTCAAAATAAGAAAACAAACTAATAAAAAACACAAAACATAAAAATATATAATTTATTAGATGTTAATAGCGAAAGTAGTATTTATATAATATATTAGATTTTAAATAATTATTTTATGTGACCAATGATTTTAAATTTAATATGATTTAAAACTAAGAAAAAGGATTTTATTATTAGACACCAAAAGATTAATTGAGTGAAGAATAAAAAAATGTATTGAAATTGAGATTATAAGAGTAATTATAAAATTTTATTTAAGGAAAAATTTTTAACTAGAAAATTTATTTGATACTTAACTTTAGTTTGTAACTAATGTCAATTAAAAATTTATAAGATTGTAAAGGAAAAGAACAATTATTCCTACTCAATAAAATTATTAAAAAATTTTAAGTTCATCGTTTGGTGGTATAAAAATAAATTAAGAAAAAGAGTTAACTTTTGATTAATAATAGTCTTAAAATTTTGAAATATTTAAAAAAAGCATTTAAGTTGTGTCTTTAAAAAATGATAAAAATAAAAATTAAATATAAAAATCTGAAAAAATATAAAAGTAAAAAAAAAATAAAAGTTTAGATTACAAATTATTATTTATTTACGATTAATTTACAAATAAAATTTTTTTAGATAACTTAAGTTTATAAAAGAAAAAAGAAATTGATTTCTAAAAAGAAGCAATGAATTTAATAGATAAAAGTAAATTTTAATAATATAATTTAATAGATTTATTTATAATTTAAAAAAATGAATAGAATAATAAAGATTCTAAAAATTAAAAAACAGATTTGTAAAAACAGTTTGATGCTAATAAAAATTATTAAAATCATTATGAAGAACTAGTTAATAAATATAAATAAAAAAATAAATTTAGAGCTAAAAGTTCAATAATAAATAGAGCTGATGATTAAAATTATTATTATCATTTAGATGAAAAGTAATTTAAATTATTTTATTTCTTAGATTGTTATATAAATAATAACCGAAAGTATAATCAGTTTAATTTCTAATATAATAAAAACTTAGAAATTAAAATTAATCAAATTGTTAAGAATTAGAATGAAATATTAATTTTGTACATTAAAATATAAGTTAATCAATGTTTAAGCAAAAAAAATAATTTAATGAATAAAAATAAATTATTGAATAAAAACTAAAAAATATTTAATTACTTAATAAAACAAAATAAAACATCGATTCACATAAATTAGATAATAATATCAATTAAGAAAATTAATAAATGAAATAAAAAAATGAGGAAAATTAATTAAATTTAAGACATAGAAAATTTAAAAAATTAAAAGAAAAAATATTTGATTATTAAAATGATAACTTTAATAAAATAAAAAAATCGAGCCCTGATATAAAAGTTATTTCATAATAAAACAATTTAAATTTTTTAAATAATAAAAACTAAAAAAAAAATAATTAGATCAATTAATAAAAAATTAATTATCTTTAAATTGACTTTTACTAAGAATGAGTTCTATATATAAATTTAAAGTATTAATTTTAATAATTTATTAAAAATAATTTTATAAAAGAATTTATTATAACATATAAATATTTTTAAATAAATTTTAAATATAATTCATTTAAAAACACTGGATTAAAAATGTAAGAAGTTGCTTTGACTAAAATTGAATTTTAAGACATAATTTATCAATTTATTGATGTCTTTTTAAATGAAATCGAGACATATAAAATTTATTATGAATAAAATAAATTTAAAACAAATAAAAATGACAATTTTAATATAAATAATTAATTTTTTTAGTTTAATTCATTTCAATAATTTTTAGAATAAAAATAAATAAAAATACTATTATAAAAAGAAATAATCTATAATAAAAAATATTAAATTATCTATATATAACCTTCAGTCTATAATTAATATCAAGGTTATTCTTGTGGTTATCATGCAACATCAAATTTAGTTGAAAGTTTGAATTTAATTAAAAAAGGAATATATTATTAAGGTTTAAAATATTATGATAAATATTATTTTCATTATCATTTAAATAAGACAACGAAATTTTTGATAAAATATGCTTAGGAAAATAAATTAATATAAGATTAATTTTGGAATGAAAAAAAAATAATGTAATAAATTTTTTATTTATTTTCAGTAATTTCGATTTTGAAAGATCTTTTCTCAAATAAAATTTAAAAAATAATAAAAATTTTATTTAGGCTTTCTAGTCTAGTGATATCATTTAGATAAATTTAATTACATTTTTTTTTTAATTCAACCACATTCAAAATACAAAATAAGAAATACTAGAAATGCAAAAATAATTCAACTAATTTTTACTTAACAATAAATAATAAATTTTAGCCGTTATTTTAGGTATAACCTCACACTGGACTTCAATGATTATTTATAAAAAAGAATAAAAAATTGAAATCATATTTTTTGATTCTCATAATGATTAACTTCTAGATCTGAATAATGAAGTAATTTTATATTAAATAAATTTAGTAAATATAATTATATTTGGAATAAAATAAATAATAAATAGAAAGAAAATAAAATAAGCCTATGACTAATTTTTAAATTGATGTATTATAATAATATGTAAAAGACACTTAATAATCTTTGAATTTAATTTTGAATTTGATATAAAAAAAATAAAATTTATTAGAATTTTAATCTATTTATTATTTAAAATAGTTTTTAGATGAAATAAATTAATTTTTCAGCTTTATTGAAATTGATTGTATTGATGATTGGGATAATCTCTTTAATATTTTTTATTAAAATTATTATTAAACATGTGACAATTATTTAAATGATTGCATTTATTATAACGAGGTTAATTTATAATAAAATTTCAATTAAAATGATAATGAAATCTAAAATTAAATAGATAAAACGATTAATAAATTTTAAAATTTAATAAATAATATTTAATAGAAATTTTAAAATTAAAATCCTTTTTTGTAAAAAATATTTAAGAAGCTATAAAAAATTAAAAAATAATTATTTAAATGAAATTAAAAAAAATTATGATATATAATTATTTATTAATATAATAATATTTAAAATATTTTTATAAGTTAAAAAAGTAAAAAATTTATTATAATATTTAAATAAATTTAAGTGTAACATTCAAGATTATTGATTTTAATCAAATAAATCTGACGATAACTCATTTGAATAAACTGCTATAAGATTATTATCTTCATTATTAATATCATTTTTTTCAAACTCTTCATTTTCATTATTATAGTATCTAATTTAATTATCGATTTCTGTTTCATAGAAATATTTAGAGTAAAAATATCCTTGAAAAATTTCAAAATAAAATTAACCAATAACAATCAGAATAATACCTAAAAAATAAAGAAAATGATAAACATCAATAGGATCTTTAATATTATTTTAAAAATCTTTTTAATTTTAAATCTATAATAAAATATATAAGTTACTTTATCCTTAAGTATATTATAGTCCAAAATACACATGAAATAACCACAAATAACTACAAAATTAAGACTTAAAATCAAGTAAGGAAGAGAAGACCATTAAGATTTTTATTTAAAATTCTATTCATTAATATAATACTAATAATAAGGCTTGATTTTCTCAATGGTAAAATCAGTTAACTTTTTTTTGAACATTTTATTAAGGATTTAGTGATTCCTCTAAATAAAATCATTAATTGGCTAGTTATTAGGAATTTAAGGTAGTATAAACTAATAATTATTCATTTCCCTTTTCTAATTAATCCACTCGGTTTTCCAGTCAATGCCATGATAATGCAAATCAGGGAACTTGAGAATATTTAGCAGCCATTCTTTGCTATTAATCTTATCATAAATTAATAAAAAACTAAGCAACTTAATAACTAACCAAAAGCACATAATCTCAATAGATTAATAATAAAAGTAAATATGAACATCAAAGACCATAATAGTAAGAAAATAAAGCAATATAATAAAGAAAGTAGAATAAATACTTTTCCTTAAATTTCCCTTAACCAATTTCCATCCTTACAAATTTTCCCTATTAATCCTAGTAAGTGATAATACTGCAAAGCATTTAAGGAAGAATTGAAGTGATTCAAATAGAATCCAGAAACAAGTGATGATGATCCAATAGATATTTACATTTGGAATAGTGGAATTGTAAAGAGAAGAAGAGATGTTATTAGATAAGTATCTGTTTTTAAAAAATAGACAATTTTCGTAAAATATAAGAATTGTGTTATCTCTAACTAGATTAGATTGATATGAGGCTATATATTGTATACCTTTGTAGTTAAAAAACAAGAAAATTGAGTACACAATGTCTGTTATTAGGAATATTTGAACCAAAAATTTATATAATTTTATTTCCAATTTCTCTTTTAATTTCAAGGAATTTAGAATAGGATATTTTTATTCTATTTTTATTTTTATATTCTCATTATGATTATCATTATTTATTATCATATTTTACATATTTATAATTATCATATTAATAATTATTAAATTTATATTTTATTTTAATAATATATACTTTGAATTTTTATCATCTTTTTATATCTAAAGTACCAAAAGAAAGCGATTATAATTCTAAAGATAGAATAACAATAGAAAATGTATAAAATAGCTTCTTTTGTATTACTTTAATAATTTTTAGGTTATTGTAGATCTTAACCCTTGATTGCTTAAGTTGTATTCCAATAGATTCTTAAGTTAAAAAATGGGTTATTTTCTTTTCAAGAGATTTCGAAAGCATTTAACATGCTGTTACTGAAACCGCAATAATCATCATACATTTTTAGTATTCTGTCCTTGTCAGTTATCTCCATAATATTAATAATTAAATATATTTATATATATTATTATCATATGATATTATTATTAATAATAAAAATATAATTATAAAATAATAATCATTAATTCTAAACTGATAATGCATTAATTTAATTTTAAAAGTTTGTATACCACTTATTTTACTGTATCTTTAAATTTGTAGCAATCAATAATCTCTCAGTAGTATTAGTAATAGACTAAGAAAGAGAAGCGAATTTGAGTTTATTTTCAACAATTTACAATGAGACGAGACTCATAACAGTGACTAACTTACAACTAGATTTGAGATCAAGTTCAGAATCAAATTCATCATTATTGCTACTAAAATAAAGAATTTCTGAGTCGTTCATTAATCTTATTCGTTTTTCCACTGAGATTCTTTAAGAAGTCAGAGGTACAGGAGGTTTGTACACTTGTTATACGATTGCTATGTTTGACTCTTCTTTTAGGCAAACGAATTGCTTTAGGATATGGTTATCCCACTCAAGTCTTAGTTCAGGAACATATAACTATTTACATTTATTATTATTATTATTATTATTATTATTATTATTATTATTATTATTATTATTATTATTATTATTATTATTATTATTATTATTATTATTATTATTATTATTATTATCATAATCATAATCTTTTTTATTTAATGTTTATTATATATAATTACAATCTTCTCTATATCTTCAATTTAAATTCCTTCTTAAACATCCAACTCCATCAATATTTTTATAAAAGGACCATTTTAACTATATTATGATACATATTTACTGTATAATTGTATTTTATCATTATTTAACATAAGATTATCGCCCCATAATTCATTAGTATTTTTTTGTTCTAATAAATATTTAACCATATCTCTTTCCAAATTATTAAGCTGGCTTAAATTTATGTTACCAAAATAATCAAGTACTTCCTAATTATTTTATTCATCTTATTATTAATTAACAAAAATATTAAAACTAACTTATTTATTTGAGTTTTATTTAATCGTTTAAATATTTTTATTTATTAGATTTTAACCTTATTCAATTTGATTATTTATTTATTCTTCCCATTCGTATTATTTTTCATCTAAATTTTATTGTAATTATTACTAGGTATTGTTACTTTATATTTTAATTTCATCTTCAAATTTATTATATTATTGTTTAACATTTATTTACATTTCCTAGCCAAATTATAAGAAATCATCTAATTCTTTAGCACTTAAATCTTATTTTTATATTTTCTTAACTAATGTTTAATTTTATCTTCCAAAACAGCAATTAAACATATTAATTTCTAATTAAACTATTTATATCTTTTAATTATGATTTAAGTAATTTTTATTTATTTATTAATACAATATATAATAGATTACAATATTAATTATTACTAAGTTATTATTATATTATAATAAAGAGGAATAAATGTTTGATGGTTTAATAAAACGAGTCTATTCTGATGAAAAATGTTCTTTTAAAGAAATAAAAGATTAATTATTAGAATAGATGTAAGAAATAAATGAATTATAAAAATTATTTTAAATAATAATAGAAAATATATAGAAATACTCTGATAAAGTAAGGACTCTTATTTGTCAAAAAATTGATGAGGGAAAATAAACAATAAATTTGTTTGAATAGTAATTTTCAAAAATTAATTATGAAACGATTTTTATCATTTATTAACAAATATTAAATGATTTATGGGAATAATTTTAATGATTATAAATAATTAGCAAGTAAATTGAAGAGATAATTAATTATTTCATTCAACAACATTTGACAGTCTAAGATTAAGTAAAATTAGTTCATATTAAATCTTAATAAATAACTAAATATAAAA
>Ga0315908_10000672_pt1 | contig 26862 bp, 10 predicted proteins | sample LakEriMetagenome_12_FD_203520 | JGI IMG/M metagenome (GOLD analysis project Ga0315908, IMG submission 203520) | Freshwater fungal communities from buoy surface, Lake Erie, Ohio, United States - Buoy 4 MA124 | ecosystem: Environmental > Aquatic > Freshwater > Lake > Lake biofilm | place: USA...
TTGATGAAATAATTTTTTACAGAACATTAATTCTAGCTTAATTGAATTAATAAAATGTCTTATTAAATTTAATAAAAGAATAATAATTAAATAGAAATTAGATTAAAACTTAAGATTAAAAATATTTGTTATATCCTATATTAAAAATATTTTTAAAATAATAAAATTTATTATAAATAAATAATCTTAATATTAGTAATTAAGATTAATAATAAATATTTGAATTTTTTAATAAATTCAAACAAGAAATTGAATTATGCTGTAAAAATCATTTAAACAACTGATTTATAACAAATTTTATAATAAATAATATTAACATTAATTTTTAGACCAAAATTAAATAATAAATAAATTTTTTAAGTATTAGTTTACAAGAAATCTAATATGAAAATATAATTTTTAGAGATATTTAATAAAAAAATTTAAAGATAAGTAATATTTACTTAGAAGATATTTTGACGCCTAATGAAAATTATAAATATATAATTTGCAGAAAAAAATAAAATAATGGAAGTAAAGAAAATGAGAAAAATTAAATATAAAATTTATTGGATTTAAAATATGAATTTTAATAAAAGAAATAATTTTAATAAATATCTTTAAATATAAATATTAAACCTATTTAATTCATAATTCATAATGAAATGATAACAAGATTTTTAGATTGCTTTTAATTAGGATAAAATATTAATTAAGTTTAAAATTAAAATGAAGATGAACATTCGAACAATATTCAAAAATATATGCAAAATAAATTATTAAATTTATTTGGCCATTAAATAATATTAGATATAGATATTAATTTTGAATGCTTTTAAATGATTATTCCTTTAGATATACATAATAAAGATAGCTCAAGAATTATAACAAAATCAGAATAATTTTTTATTAAATCTATTAAAAATTAAAATGAAATATTAAATGATTAAAATTAAATTGAAGATTTATTAAATTAAAATTGGGAAATCGATTTCTATGTATAACAATTTTAAATTTAGTATGTTGATCTAGTTTAAAATGATTAATAAATGATATTATCTTAAAATTTTGATATTATTGAGCCTATTAATCTCAATTTAAAATTCAAAAGAACATTTATAAAATAACAGTCTGATATAATCACTAATATTTTTTTAAAATTTACAATTGACATAATTCATTTCAACATTCCTATTATTAAATATACACAATTTTATTAAATGTTATAAAACTTTTTTTAAATATTAAGTAAATTTAAAATTAAAAAATAATCAGAAAATTTAAATTAAGTTAAAAATATTTATACTGAATAATTCAAAAAAAGTTTTTCTAAAATAAGCTAAAAAAATACATATTTAAATAATTCAAAAGTTATTTCAAATTATTAAAGTTTTACAAAAAATTAATCACAAAAAGATGAATTTTTTGATGCTATCGAAGAATTAAGTGGCATAATAAATTTTACTGAATAATTTAACATAAAAAATAATTAAAAAACTTTAATATAATAATAATCTTAAGAAGAAAGTAATTTAACATTATTTTAAGGAGAACTAAAATATCTAAAATAAAATAACTAAAATCAATAAAAAAAAGTAATAATTACTGATTTTGTAAATTTTTAATTTGAATTTATTACAGAAAACATATTTTTAAAGTTTTTAGAAAAATAAATAGGAAATTTATTTATTGGATCATTATTTGAATTAAATAAATTTAATTTGAAAATTGATATACAGGGTCTTTAAAGAGAAGTATATATATAAATAATTATTTAGGTTAAAGTAAGTTTTAGTTTATCTAAGTTTTAAATTCTTATTTCTAAAATTGCTAAAATATTTTTATTTTTTTAGATTATTAATTAAATTAAGTTAAAATGTTTTAAAATTTAATAAAAATAAATTTAAAAATTAAATATTTAAAACTTTATTTATTAAATATATTTAAATTTGTTTATAGACTAGATTGAAATAATTATAATAGATTATTAAAAAAATTTTTAAAATTTAATTCCTTTAATAAAAATTTTGTTGAATTAAAACAAATTAATAACTAATCAAAATATAAAATAAAATCAAGAAAACTAAGAAATTTTTTAGGAATAAGAAAAATAGAATAATTTTATTTTTGAAATAGATTTTTTTTCTGATATACAAATTTTATTTATGAATTTGAAAAATTAATAATATGAACCTTTATTAGAATAACTAAAGTAAAATAATTAATATATTTAAGATTCAAAATTAATTTTGATTAGAATATCAATCAGTAAAAAATTAAATTAAAAAGTTCGAATGAAATTTTAATAAATATTTCTCCTTAATTCATAATTAAAATATTAAGGTTGACTAGCATTTTCAAAAATATTAAAAAACCAGAAAATGATATAATACAAAAGATTAACAGATATTTAAATTAATAAATAATAAAAAGAAATAATTTAGGCTAGGACTTTTATTTAATAATAAATAAAACTGGTATTAATATTAACATATGGACTTTATTAGATTAAAATATTAAATAATTAAATAATAATAATTATTAAGAAATTTAAATTTAAAATAATTAGAATTAATTATTCAATGAGTTACAAAAAATGAGTTATAATCATTTTATAAATTTATAAAATTCTTGGGAAAGTTTGTAACAATACTAAAAATTAATAAAGTCATAGAATATTCTTAATTTTTAATTATAAAATTAATAAAATATATTTAAATATAATATTGATAGTAACAGATCTGAAACATATTAAGTTAATGATTAAATTTAACTTATATGTCATATTAATAAAGTAGACGGTAACAAATAAATTATTATTTAATCTAACATATATTTTTTTAACAACTTTATATTTGATTTAAATTTTTTCTTTACTGATAATTAAATTTTAGATTTTACTGATATAAATAATTTAAAAATTTAAATTAATTAAAATTAAGAAGTTAATATTCCATTATCTTGTCTCAAAAAAAAATTTATTCAAATTTAAATTAAAGAGAATTAATAAATATAAAACTTTTAAGATTATCATTTAATTGAATAGGAACTACTAATAAAAAATTAGGTTAAAAATATGAATTATATGATATAATACAAAAAATTGAATTCAAATTAATAGTTAATTCTTATGAATTCTTATATTTAAATCGTAAAATACTCTGATGAATTAGAAGATTTATATCATAAATTAAACAGAATAATTAAAAAAAATAAACAAATATATATTTATGACAAGCCTATAAAAATATAAAACTTATTGCCTTATTAAGTTGAATTAAAATTTAATTAATTAAAGTAAAAAAAATTAATAAAATCAAAGAGTTTTTTGATGAATAAGAAAGATGTTTTTGACAATTAACTTGATTACGACTTTGAAAGTGAAGGTATAAAATAAATAAACATAAAACAAAACTAATCAGTTAAATCTAATCCTAATAATAATAAATAGTAATAATCTAAAACTTAGAAAAATTTTAAAAGTGACTTATTTTTAAAATAATAAATAAAAATAAATAGTGGAAGTGAAGATTACTTATCACAATATGATGTCCGTTAAAAATTATATGTGTGTTTAATTTTATAAGGATTTAAAAAATCTAGATACATTTGTCTTACTTATTAAGATTACTTTACAGAAATTATAAAAGAATCAGATAATGATTCATAAAGTGAAAATCAAACAGAAAATAATGATATTACTGATCTTAATCTTAATAATAATAATAATAATAATAATAATATTATTTATAATCATGAAGTAAAAGATACTTTAAAAAAAGAAAAACTATTTTAACTTTTATCGCACAAAAATCGATAAATTAATATAATATTCTAATATTAACTTATTAATGGTATTTTAGATATAAAAATATTTACTGAATTTTGGTTTATCAATGAAGTTCCTTACAATTTCAATATAAAAATATAAGAAAAAAAATATTTCTATTAAGAACTAAAATTAAATAATTATCAAAAAATCTCTTAATTTAATCAGTATGAAGATTTAGATTTATAATTTGGGTAAAAAAATATGGAGTTAGATATTTTTGAAAAAAAAAGAAAAAGATTTGAATCAGAAACTCTTTATGATATCAATTGAAATAACGATAATTTATTGTAAATATAAAATCAACTTATTTCTTTAAAATAAGATAATTTTATTAATGAAGATGAAATTTAGGATCTTATTAATTAAAAATAAATATTTATATTTTCAGGAGATCAAAATATAAAAAACAAGAAAATATAATTTTAAATAATAAAAAAAATAGAAAATACTTAATATTCTGAACTATATTAATTATAGTAAAAATATGAAAAAAATAATAAAAATATAATAAATTAATTTCCTCAGAATTTGGTGAACATTAAATCTTAAAGTTAAGATAATGAGTATTCTTTTGTTTTTAATACAATAAAATTAGGAGGAAAGTTTAATAAAACCAAATTAGTTTTGTTATCTCCTAGATATATAATAGCAAATAGATCACCTTATTCTTTGGAAATTAAAATATATGGAAAAAATAATCAGATTTAAATTTCAATAATTGAAAGTAATAAATATAGAAACTTAATAAGTAATTTAGAAGATAAAATTAATTTTATAAGATTAAGAATAGCCAAAAATGATTTTATTTGGTCCCCTAAAATTCCTATAGATAAAGATGGTTCATATTCAATAAGATTAAAAAATCTTAATAATTCTAACAATTAAATTATAGATATTAACGTATTAATTAAATAAAAATAATTAATATATATGCATATAATTAATTTTTATTGTATATGTATATAATAATTATATATAAATATTTATATTTTTTATTTCTATAGAATTTTAAATATGGCTAAACTAATTTGATTACATTTTCTTTTAATGAAAATTAAGCACCTTTCTTAATTGATAACTAGACAAAACATTATTTTCAAATTTATCAAAAAAATTCGATGTAAATTTATATATTTTAAAAATAGTGAAACACAAGAAATTATTTAAAGTAATAAATAATTTTTGTATTCTTGGGATGATCCTTTTAATAATTAATAATTAATAATAAGCAGATTAGATTCTAATAGAAAATCAAAATAAATATTAAAATTTAATGTTGAAAAGATAAAATATGAAAAATTTTAATTTGAAATTATTGATGAAGAATTCAAAAATAATAAAGAAATAGTTATTTTTGATATTTCTTAAAATAATCTACAAAAAATTATCAAATTTACTGAAAAATAAAATTAAATATTAGAATAATCCCCATTAATTAAATAATATAATAATCTTTACTCTTAAAAAGGAAAAATATTGGAAGTTAATTTTGATTAATTAAGTTTTTCTCTAATAGATTATAAACCTTAAGAATTATGTTTTATATCAATATAAAATTTTAATTTAAAAATATAATAATACTAAGAATAGTAAGAAATTTGTTTATAAATATATAATTTTTAAATTGATGATTAAACAAATCTATAATAGAATTAAACCATTCTTTCTAAATTTACGATTGAAGATAATGAAAAAAAAAATTAAAATTAATTTAATAAAAAATAAATGTTTTTAAGATTTAAAATACTTAATATAATATAATCTCATAATGAAATTCATACCAAAATATTTAACATCAAGTTTACACCACTTTACATTATTTTAGGTGGCAGATTTATTAAAAAGTTATATTAGTTTTTTCAGCAGTTTTTTATTGAATATAAAGTAACTAATTTTCATTATTCTAAGGAATTCAAATAAAAACATTAATTAAATAATTATTATCGATAAAAAATAAGGAATCAAATTTCCAAAGAAATTATTTTAGAAAATTTTTATATATCAAAATTATAATTTAAATTTAAATTTTAAGATATTGAATAAATTAGTGAATTAATAAATTAAAAGTAATGTTTTATTATAATTTTAAAGAGTATTTTTGAATTTTTTTAAAGGGTCTATTTAAATTGAAATTAATAAATTTAAGCTTAAAAATTCAAAAGTCATTTATAATATATTATTAAATCTATTAAACGCTCACTATTAAGATTAAATTAAATAATAAGTAAATAATTCTATATATATATTTAAGGCTTTTAACATTATAAGTAGTGCGGATTTATTAGGAAACCCGAAATAATTTTTTAAATCATTAAGTAAATAAATATTTTATATATGTTTTAAAGTATCTGGTTTAGAAGATATATTATAACTAATAGGATAAAATTTAAAAAATAATCCATCTTTATTTAATATTGAACTTAAAAAAGCTTAAATTATTTTTCTTATAAACTTTTTATCAGCATTTAAAAATTCCATCAATTTGATATTTTAAAATATCAATAATAATAGCGATTTTTAAACTATAAATATTTCTAATAAAAAGTTAGAATAAAATTTAAAATAAGAGAAGAAAAAAATTAAAGAACAATTTTAAAATTTATTCTATAATATTATTAAATACTCATTAAATTATGATTTATCAATATTTAAAAATTAAAAAAAATAGATTTAAATTTTTTATGAACCATTAAGATTACCTAGATATATAAATTAATGTAATAAATTATTAGAAAAATATTCATACGAATTATCTATAGCTTAAGTAATTTTATTTTAATAAATCTTTAGAAAATAGTTTATTCATTAGATTAATTTAATAATAAAATTAATCTAAATCAATTTAAAGTTAATCGATTAAATTTCTAAGATTTACTTATTTTTATAAAAAATACTATCATAATTTATAATATATCTTCAAATATTGTTGAATATTTTATTAAAGTATAGGATATTCATTTAATTTATTTTAATTATCTAAATAAGTTGTTAAATATTTAAATAAATTCAAATAATTATAAATTAAATAATTTAAAAAGTTAATAATAAATAAGTTTAATTAATATATAATTAAATAGTATCAAGTTAATATGTGATAATAATTTTGATATTGATTAATTTAATAAAATGAAATCTCAAATAGATAGTTAAAAATTAAAGGTCATTTGATTTTTTTTGTAATATTTTTATTTTTAATTATTTTTAATAATTGATTTGATATTATTTTATAGAAAATAATATTATATTATGATAAAATAAAAACTAGTAATTGGTGTAATAGGAGGAACAGGAAGAGTTGCTTAAATTGATATAAATAATTTAAGAAGATATGATTTTGAATTTCCTGGAAGAATAGAAATAAAATATGTTTGTAGTAGAAATAAATAAAAAATAGAATAATTGTACAACTAAAAACTATAAGTTGAAGAAGATTTCAATTAAATATGTTAGGATAAAGAAATAAATTTGATTGTTAATTGTAGTAATACAAATTTACATTATTAAATCAACAAGAGTGCTCTTTTAAACAATAAACATCTCTACACTCACAAACCAGGTTCAGAATTTATGTGGTAAATATAGGAGTTAATTGATATATTAAAAGATAAATAATATTTAAAAACAGGAGTATGTTTTTAAAGAAGATACGCAAATAATTATGAAAGAATGAAATAAATGATAAATAATTGAGAATTAGGAGAAATTGAGACAGTATAATGTGTTTCAAGAGATAAATTTTAGCCTAGTGTTGAGTTTATGTTAAATAACGATAATAGCAGAGATGGCATTTTTAAAGATTTTTCAATTCATGATATTGATTTGATAAGATATCTAACTGGTTTGGAATTCTCTTAAGTTTTTGCTGAAGCAGATAATTTATATACTTAATAGGTTTAATAGATTAGTGATACTGCTAATATTTCATTTAGACTCACTAATAAAGCTATGGGAAACATCATTTTAGGGAGGAGAAATACTTATGGATATGATTAATGAGTTGAAATTTTTGGATCTAAATCCTTAATCAAAGTCAATCATAATTATTCTGACAATTAAATTTAATTTTGGAATTAATTTGGAATCCATTAGGACTTAGGTATTAGTTATCATATTATTTACACTTCAAAAATTTCATTAATAATCATATATATAAATCATCATTTGATAATATCTATATTCATTATAAATTAATAATTATATTAGCTAATAAAATTAACTTTATTTAAAATCAATTTAAATATTAGGATATGAAGATTTTTAATCTTACTACTAGTCTTCTTTTTAAAAATCAATTTATGATTTTATAAACTCTATCTTGTTTAATTATTAACCTAAAGCTACTCTCTATGATGCTTTTTAAGCATTTAAAGTTATAACAGCATGCTCTTAATCATTATAAGAAAATAGACCAATTTAAATTTAACAAAATTGATCATTATTTTTTATAAATTTGTAATAATTTTTTATTAAAATAAATATTTATTAAATTTTTAAAAAAATAATAATAACATTTAATATATATTTAAAATACAATAAGTTTATATCATGAGTGATGATTGTTAAGATACAAATGAATAATAATAAGAGTAATAAATAAAATCATATGAAATTTTGCTTATAAATAAAGAATTAAAATATTTAAAGATAAAATATATTTATTGTATTTTAACAATAGAAGAAGGATAATATGATCATAAAATGTTTGTTATAGATGACTAAAAAATAATAACATAATATAAATATTAAATGTATGAATACGGTTTAATATATATAAATGATATTATAAAAGCTTATAAAAAAATTAATTATAAATAATTTGGTTCTGAAATCTATAACAAATAACATTTGATTGATTATTTATAGGCAAGATAAAGAAGATAGAATTTAAACATTAAAATTTTTATCTAAAATTAATTTTAAGTAAAATAATTCAATTTTAAATCAAATATAACAAGTTTAAATTATTTATATATCTAATAATTAGAATAAATTAATAATTCCTTGAATGAAAAAAGTTAAAATTTCTTGACTAAAATTTAAATATTTACAAAAAACTAATCTAAATAATTTATATTAAAACATCATAAAATTAATGAAAAAAATTAATAAAAATTAAAATAAATATTATATACGAATAAATACGGTTTATAAGGATCTATTTAATGATATGATTATAATTATGAAAATTTTTTTAAATAAAATGATTATTTAAATTAGCATTATTAATATTGTAATTAATTTTCAATCGAGGATTATCAAAGGTAAAATGAAGAAGTTTTATTTTTTAATTCATTTATTTAAAATAAAAAATAGGATCCATACATTTGTACTAATCATATAAAAAAAATTAAAAAAATTTTGTAAGTTAATCTTTAATAATTAAAATGATAGATAATAAAAATATATTTATTAAATATATATTTATTATTTTTACTAATTACTGATGATTAATTTATAATTCAATAATAATAATTTAAAATATTTAAATAGTTTTCTATTAATAATTAATTTTAAAATTATTTTCATAATATAAATTTGAAATAAAGGATATAATATAAATAAATTTTATAGAAATAATTAAAAAATTTATTTAGTAATTTTATTATATTTAAATTTAATTTTTAAATATATAATTTAAATAGGATAATTTAATCTTTTTTTGTTATTTTATAATTAATTTATTTATTGTTAAAATTTAAATATATTTAAATAAATATAAAACATTATTATTTAAATTTACTTAAATCAATAATATAAAATAGAAACGATATAAAATATCATTAATTTAAAATAGTGTTTTAAATAGAATTATTAATTATAAATAAAATTGATTATTTAAAATATTAATAATATTAAGCCTTGTTAGAAATAAACTTATCTTCATCATCATCTTCAATAAATTAATCAATGAAAACTGTTTCAACATACAAAAAAGGATTATATGATTGACAGATCATATAAATATATATTGGCAAAATATCATCAGTAGCTGTTAATTAAATTTTTGTATTATTCAATTAATTATACTCCTCTATATCATGTTAAATAAGCATAAAAATATCTTCTAAACAATTCATTTTTTCATAACATGTTGTATGATTTTGTAATTCCATCATTTTATCTATTGATTTTAGATAAGGTTTTTTAAGTCCCAAACAATATTTTTAACAAATTTAAAAATCTTTTGCGTTGTAATTTTTTAGTTCTTGCAATTTTTTAAAAAAATCATTTATAATTATATTATTTTCATGTCTGATTCTATCAAATATTTATTGGTATAAATGATTTTTTCTCAATAAAAATTTATCACACTATTTATTAAAATGTTTTGTAAATTTATTATTAATATTTAGTTAAATATAACTTAAATATATAAATAAATTTATTTACCTATCATATAACTAAATTATTATACTTTTTATTAATTTCTTAAAACTTTTTATATTCTATATCATACTTTTAAAATTAATTTCATTTTAGCATTTAATAATTAAAGAGTAATATTTAAAATATATATCAATTATAATATGCTTTTCTTTAGCATATATAAGTTATTAAAATAATTTATCTAATTTTTTATAATTTTAATCTTCTAATTATTAGGTTATTTTTTATATTAGATTTTAAGAATCTTAAAGAGTTTAGTTTTAAATATATGTCTCATTTAAATTATTTAAAGTTTAATAAGTAGTTTATTCTAAAAGATAAACGTATAAATTTACCTATAATCGAAGTGTTTTTAGTTTAAATATTAGTATTGACATTATTCTTTTAAACTAAGTTATCAAAACTATTTTGGCTTTTTTACTACAAACTATAGAAAAAATATTGCATAAATATTATTACTTATCGACATAAATTTTAACATTAATTGTAGATTCTATTTAATCTAAATTATCTATAAATTTTAATTTATATTTAATAAATTACTCACAGTACTCAAGTTTCCCCAATTAAGACTTAAAATAGCTTTTCGATATATTTTAAAATCTATTTCCTTGATTTCATCATATAAATATTAGAATATCTAATCATTTTCGTTTTCCTTTATTATTTCATCAATTAATAATAGAACACTCTCTTTCCAAGTATACTTTTTTTTATATATTAATTTTACTTCTGAATAATTTTCACATGAAACATCTAAATGAGCCTTTTATTTTTTCATTTTCAAATGTTTTTCGTATTTTTTTCCAATTGATTTATCTTATTTTCCTCCCATTTTTTTGGATTGTATTTTTATTAAAAATAATTTATTAGTAATTGTTTAAAAAACTTATATTAAATGTTTGTGAATATAAAAAATAATAAAAATAAAAAATAGATATAAATGAATATAGATTAAATTTAATAAGAGTAAATAGGGACATAAGGTAAACAGTTATAAAAATAAGGAAAATGAAAGAGTTTAAAAGAGCTGAACTTGATAATAATGAATGAAATAATAAACAATTTGAACATGCAGAAAATAAGTTACAAATTATTTTTGTTGATAGAGAGTATTTAACTATGGATTTACTTGATGCATCCATGCATGAGTTTTTGGTATGAAGGGGAGATTTTTAAGACTATTAGGAACATTGTGAGTTACTTTCAATTTGTGGGTCTGATTTATAAAAATGATTCAGTGATAGTAAGTTTAGTACTACTATACTTGAGTGTAGGTCTTCTGATAAGTTCGCTATTAGCATACCTGTATCTACTATGTGTTCATCGTAAGATAGACGACTCTAACCTTGTAATTAATGGATATAACTCTCTCCTCTGAATTCTTGCAACATATATGGTCCTACTCCTCACTATCTTTGACATTAGTTTTGTTACTATTCTCTTCTCTTTCCTCTATTGTTAATCCTCATCTCCTTACAATCTCTCTCTCTTGTGTTATCAAAACTATTATATCCTTCATCTCATTTTTGCTATATTATCTTTCCTAATTTTCATCATTTAATTAATTTTTCTTAATATTTTTTTTCAAGATAACAATATTTTCTCAAAAACCCCTTTCAGTAATAACAATTCAAAAATTTCTTTTCTCAAATAAATATTTAAGATCCTTATCCCTATTATATTTATACTTAATTATCAAGCATAAAATACTTAAATTGTACTTATTTTCTAATCTTTAGCTTACTTAATCATTTTAATATTTAGATTTATATCATAGCCTTATTTTCATTAAGATGTATTTTTTTTCGTAGTTTTTAATGAAATATTTCTTTTTATTTTTTCTATTTTTGGAATTATAATGGCATATATTGATTAATAAAAAAATCCAGTCAATCTCATTTATTTATTTATCACAATTTTTCTTAGTATTTATTTGTTTACCAATTATTATTCAAATTAAAAATATCTGTTACTTTCTAGAGATATAAAAACTATAAAAAATAAAATGATATTAGAAAAATATTTGATTTATTTTATAGAAATAGTTGAAAATATTTAAATTCAACATAATAAAGTTTTTTTAGATGGAATCGTTTATAATCACTCAATTAAATGTAATAAAATAGAATGCTAATGTATGTATATACTTAAAAAAATAAAGAAAAATTTTGAATATTAAGAATAAGAATAAGAATAAGAATTAAATAAAATGAATACAAATAATTTTAATAATTATTAAGTAAATATTAAAAACATCGATGAAAAACAAAGTTATTATAAATTACTATTAGATATTTTATAAGAGGATTAGAAACAAGAAGAATATCAAGACAATGTTCATTTAATCTATGCTTAAATTTGCAATTTTAAGTTAAATAATCGTATAAAAGCTTTAAATTAAATTTATTGAATTGGAAAGAAAAAAAATGGACTTTAGTATTAGTTTACTTGTTATAGATTAAAACTATAAATTCAATTGAGTATAATAGATAATGAATTGTAATTTAGTGAAATTAATGATTTTGATATCTTAAAAACAATTTAATTTGAAAAACTTTATATAAAATTCATAAATGAAATTGAGCTCTGTTCTTAAAATCATAATTTATTTTGGACTGAACTTTTTGAATCATAACCAAATTTAACAAATATGTATTGAATAGCTTAATTAATTCACATAAACAAATCAAATATTATTGAATAATTTAATTAACTGTAAATATTAGACCCAAAGAATATAAGGATTTTAGATTTATATGGAAACTATATGAAACAGATAATAAATGATGAATAAGATTATTTGAAGATATTAAGCAGGATGAAATAGTTAAAATAAAATAATATAAACAATTAAATAATAGAACAAGAAATGTTTGAAAATAAAATGAAAGACATAGGAATAATAACAATATCTTTACAGTATGACAATTTAGGAGTAATAACATCAGTGAATCGACAAATTTTAAAGGAACTTCACTTCCAAAGTGACAAAGATTTAATAGGATAAAAGATAAAGAAATTAATGCCATTATGTTATGCTGATAGACATGATGAATTTTTAAAGAATTATGTAGAAAATTAATAGAGTTAGAATTCAGTAAAAATGCAATAAAGATTAATAATAATGTTAACTAGTGATAATTACATAAAGCCTTACAATATTTTTATAAAAGGAATGGTGGACTTATAGAGAGACATTAACATAGTAGGGTTTATGAATTTAATAGTGGATAATACAGTTTTATTACAGGAGTAGCAATAGTTATAGAATAGTAATGGGAAGTAGTAATAAGAATAATAGTAATAATAATAATAATAAGGGGAAGAGCAGTAAATATATTACATGTTATATAACAGTATTAACGGAGTATTATTAGGAATAAGTAAGAATGTGAATAAGTTTTTAGGAATTCCTAATTATTTATGCTATGGATAAATGAACTTCACAGTAGATGTAATTTGTCCTGAATTAATGCACTCTCAAACAGTTGAGAATATGGATTCAGTAGTAGGATTATCTACTGTAATTAATACCATTCCTGTTAAATAGTATTTCATTAATTAACAAGAGTTAGAACAATTAGAATAAGATAACATTAATTAGTTTGTTTAATCCACTTTACATACTAACAATCCAAATCATCACACTTAAAACTCTAACACTTAAAACACTCATACCAACACTAAAACTATCAATTTCATCAAAAATAAAAACACTAGGTTTAGGAAGAGTAATGTTATTATCTTTAGAATTTAGGAATAGTTTTATACTAAAGACTTAAGTGTAAGGCTTATTAAATTCTATGAGTTATCTAATCAATTTTTTAATAAAAGCTAGCTATAATCACATCCTACCAAAAATGATGAATAAAACAATGATTCATAATAAAAGACTGAACGTAATTCCAATTTAATTACTATAGATCAAAAAAAAGAATAAAATATAAATAATTCTAGTTTAAATGATATGTTTTAAGAAGATGATTTAAGGTAAATTCGGAATATAAGAAGAATACTTTTGGAAAACAAGAATAGTAAGAACAGTAATTTAATAAATTTGATAGGAGTGATAGGAATATTAATAATAATTGTAATATAGATATTGGAGATAACAATATATAAGAATAATAACGATTGAATATAGAAAAATATTTTAAACTTACAATGTAGTTAAAATAGAGAAAAGTTAATTGGATAGATAAATCAAAATGTATAATGGAGTGGACTACTCTCAAGAGGAATCTAGTATAGTTAGTATTCTAAATAATAAGTAGAAACTTACTGGATCAAAACTGATGAATAATATCGCACTGAACTTTAAATCATCAGTAAAAATTTGTAAGAGGTAATTTATTATTTTCTTATAATTTTATAATTTCTTTATTCTTTAATACAATATTTATATTTTATTAAAATAAATTTAGAATCAAACTTATTAATTTGGTTTTTATTAATTATTATTATGATTATAAGAGTATAAATATTTAAATTATTATTGTAATTTAATAATATAAAAATTACATAAATATGAATGTTAATTGATTGTAATAAACTATTAAAATTACATAAATAATATAAATGTATTAATTAGGTAGAATAATAATCAATTTAAATAATGGGTGAGTTGGGTAAAGAAGTGGAAGAAGAAATATATAAAGTTTAGGTAAAAGTTCGATTAATTAACAACTCTAATATTAATTTATAAAGCCTAAAAGTAGACGATGCTATTCAACTATTCATCACATAAACAAATGTGCTTACTCAATCTCCTCTTCTACTTAACTCGTCTAACTCCTTTTACTCCAATGCACTTTCATAACAATCTGCATTCTATTATATTCTCACTAATGGACTTTCTGTTATCGAATCAAATACTTAACTTGTCTCTCAAACTTATCTAAAATATTATCTTAATTTCATCTCAAATATTTAATCCACAATTAATCTTTTCTTTATTTTCTATCTAGTTCTTTCATTTATTCTATACATTATCATCAATATTCTATATAATTAAATTTTCACCAATAACCATTAATCTATTTCTATTTTCTCTCTTATAAATCTTTAAAATGTTCTTCAACTCATACAAAATATACAATTCTTTAATTAAACTTTTATTCATGAATCTAATTCATATTCTGATACTGATGAATGTTTAAATAATTTAAATTAAGATTATGATTATAACGATTATCATAAATTAAAAAAATAAGATATTAATAAATAAAAATCTTCAAGTAATAGTGATTAAACTTCTGATGATAATATTGATTTACAAAATTAAAATAATAAATAAAATTTATAAAGTGAATTTAAAAATTTATATAATAGATAAGAAAGTTTAGATATCATTAATCAAAATAAAAATTAATTAATAAACGAAAATAATTCAAATATAAATTAAAGTTAAAATATAGATATTAAATAATAATAATAAATTATTTAAACTAGCGACATAAAAAAATTAAAAACATTAAAAAAATTAAAAACATTAGATTTTAATAAATAATAAATTACATAAATTTAAAATCAAACTCAAAAAACAAATTCTTTTAAAAATAAAAAACTTAAATCAGGATAATAAACTATCAATTACTATGAATAATAAAAGTCCTTACAATTATTAAGTGCTGTTGATAATTAAAACGAAGATTAATTATTAGAAGAATAAAAAATATAAGATTAAAGGAAAAAAATATTTTTAGATTAGAAATAGCACAGTTAAAATACTTAATTTAAATTCTTTCTTTTATTTTTTTTGTTATATATTGGATATTTTATTTATAATTATATTTAATAAACTAAACAAATTTAATTTTATTAAAATTTAGTATAGTAATAATATAATCTTTAATAAAGAAATTTATTAATCAGAGAGCAATCTATTTATCTATTCATGTTTATATACTAAGATCCTATTTTGTAATTACAAATAAGTAATTATTATTATTATAATTAAAGATTAATAATACATAACTAATAATATTAACAAACTTATATCTATACAAAGTTAAATCAATTTATTAAACTAGTAAAATTAACTAAACTCAGATTTTTATTCTTATTTAAATAAATTAAATAGTTTGAACAGTCAATAAATTTGCCCTACATTTTTTTACAATTAATAAATATTATATTGTAATATTTTATTAAAAATAATTTATATAGAATGTTAAATAGTAAGTGATGGAATAATGCAAACTGGATTTGATATAAGTTTATAAAGTTTCAGAAACTAAATATTAAATAAATCGAATACTTATTAAACTTATTTGATATCTGATTAAATCAATAATAATTTACTTTAATTATAAATTTAGTAGTAATTAATTAATGACATTTAAACAAATAATATTATGAACATTAATAATATTTTAATAATGATTTCAGATAATCTTGCCAATGAATATGTTAATAATTTAATTTAACATGTCATTTAATAATTAAAATATTATATTATTTAATTTGTTATATCAATTATTTTATAATTTTCAATTTTAGTCATAGGTTGGACAAAATATTTTTACCATATAAAAAATGCAATCTGGTAAGTCAAAGCAATGATTAATATAATACCTATAGTTTTAATTTTTAAAAATAAATTATTAAAATCTGCATTTATTGGAGGAAAAATAGAAAAAATGTTTAAATGATAATTATATATTAATGTTAAAAATAAGTATAAATGAATAAATTTAATTAATTCATTATTATAAATTTATTTAATTTTTTCATAAATAAATCAATTAAATTATTTTTATTAAAATTTTTTATGCTTACAATATAATCTTTGCTTAATTTTTATAATTTATAAAAAATAATAAATTAATATAAAGAATTTAAACATTAATAATATAATAAATTACAATAAAAATATAAAAAATAAATATTTTTTAGAATATTAATATTAAATATTTAAATTATAAATAATTAATTAATTAATTAAAATTAATTATAAATACAGTTCCATATTAATTAATTAATATTTATATTTTTATTAAATTAATTATAATTTTAAATAAATATAATAATTATATCTAAAAATACTTTTTTAAATTTAACTCATATTAATTTTAAAATATTTAAAAATAAATATATATTAATTATTTTTTTTAATAAAATAATATTCTTAATAATTTAATTTTATTTAAATGATAAATTCCACATAATAAAATAAAAATAATACAAATTAACTAAATTAAAGTATAAGTTCTAAAAATATGTAAGATAGCGAAATGTTTTTATTAGATAATTTTGAAACTCATTTAAATAATTTAAAAAAATATTTAAAATGAAGAAATTATAAAAAATCTTATAACTAAAATTGCAAATTTATTTAAAATTAATAAATTTAAAATAATCCGCAAATAAACAATAATTAAAATTAAAATTATTAAACGAAAAATTAAATTTAAAATATATTTTAAAATATTGATATTTTTTAAGAAATTTAACTAAATTGATTTTAGAATATTTGCTTATTTTATTTATTAAATAGAAATATTAGAAAATAAAATTAAATTAGAAAAAAGTAATAAAATAAATATTAATTATTTATTCAACAATTACTATTAATAAAATAATAATATAAATATTTGACTATAATAGTTAAAAAAATTTAACCTTAGAATATATATTTTTAAAATAAGAAAATTTATGAGAATGATTAAGATTTTGATTAGTTATCAATTAATTCTTTAGAAGAAAATAATATTAAATGATAATTATTTTTACTAAATCAAAATCAATCAAATTAAAAATCTAATTAAAAATCAAATTAACAATCTAATTAAATAATTGATTAATTAGAATAATAAAAATTAGTAAGTTAAATTAATGAATATAAATTTAAAAGATAATATAAATAATAAGAAGAAGATTATAATTTTATTTTATAAAAAATAACAGAAAAAGATATTTAATAAAAATTTAAAAGTATATCTATAATTATTTATTTAAGATCTTGAATTAAATTATTTAGTTTATATAATATGTAATTTTTATTTATAATATATATAACATTGTATAAAAGAAAAATGAATTTAATTAGCCTTTAAATTGAGTAAAATTTCTAATAAATTAGCTGATAATTTTTGCATTTCATTAGTAAATATTTATTAATTTATAACAGAATCCAAATATTATTTAGATTTGTGTAAAGTTAAAAACAGTTTATGCTAAATTCTTGCTGTAAATGAATAAGTAAATAAATAAGTTAAATTTTTATAAGATTAGAAGAATCTAAAAAAATTTTATTATAATCTTTAAATCATTGTTAATATGAATTAAATTTATGAAGTCACTAGAAAAATTGATAAGAAGGTTTATATTAATAGGAATAAAATATGAAGATGTTGATTATAGTTTTATATAATTTAACAATAATATATTTTAAATAGTAAGTTTATGAAAAAGTACATGAGTTAGTTTAAATTTTAAATTTTTTACATCTTAAATTTTTAAAAAACAATCACCCAATATTTAAAGCGATAAGTAAACTTGTAAATGAAAGTAGTAAGAAATTTTCATATTATCAATAGATAAAATAAGAGTATTAGTTTATTATAAAAAGATATTTGAAATTTGATGTATTAATATAAAACATGATGACTAATAAATAATAAAATAAAAAATTAATTTATGATTAATTTTAAAAATAACTTTATTCTTAATTTGGAAATAAATATCTTAATAAATATTAATTTATTTGAGTTAAAGAATCTCATAAAAATCATGATTAATTTTTAAAAACATTATAAAATATAACCAAAAAATAATTTGAAGAAAAGCTCGAATAAAGTTTAATTTCAATTCATTAAATGACTGATAATACTTCCTAAAATAAATAAGTTTCAGAATTTAATGAATAAAAATATTAATAAAATTAATAAGTTAATGATGAAATTTTTAATTTACCAGAAGAATCATTTTTAACTCCTTTAATATCTTTAAAACTTATAAAAAAACATTATGAAAACAAAAAATAATCAAAATTAAAAAATCCTGACGATTAAAAATGTAATATTTTTATATAATTTTATAAAAAGATTATTTTGATGATTATAAAACAAAATTTAAAAAAATAAATCAGCCTGATAAAAATAAAAAACAAATTAAAAATTTTTTAAATCTTTCATTTTAAATGGAATAAATATTTGATTAATAAAATAATGATAAAATATTGAAATAGAATTATTTGTTAGAAAAGATTGTAAATTTGCATAAAATAGATAATTAAAAAAGTAAATTTTTAATTTAATAAGCATAATTATTAAAAATTAAAAATAAAGAAACCCTATCTGATTATGAATAATAAGAAAATGTTTATTTTAAAAATAAATCAGCAATTCTATAATCATTTTAATCATAATTAAAAGATTAATAATTTATTTATAAAAAACAAATTTAAAAATTTTAATAAACTTTTGAATAAGATAATCTAAACGATAATTTAATTTTTTCATTTAATTAAATAAAAAATAAATTTTATAGAGGAGTTTATAAAATATGCAATGATAAAAAATTAGAAAAATTAAAAATAATTCTATCATAAAAGTTATTTTATGAATAATAAAAATTAAAAAAAAATAACACATCATTTAATTATAAAAATTTAAAAAGCTTTCAAAATAAAAATTCCTAATTAAATAAAATAACTGAATATGTTAACAAATTAAAAAAAGAAAAGTAGTATTAATAATAAATAAATACTTAATAAAAGTATTTTTTTAAATATCCAAAAATGAAATAACAAAAAATTTAAAGTAAATAAGTATAAAAAGCTGGGAATATACTATAATTTTATTTAAATGATAATTAAAATTATTTTTAGTTGTTTAAATAAAAGTAAGAAAAAATTATTAAAAATAATGACAATGTTGATTTTAATAAAAAGTAAAATATAAATATTATTTAAGAATAACTTATTAATTTGGCGATTTATATAATAGTACTTATAATCCAGAAAATTACTAATAAGAAAAAATTACATATTAAAATAAATAAAATAATCAATATAAAATAAAAGATAGTTTTTTAAAACTTTTATAAGATAGTTAAGATAATTGATAAAATATAATTTTTTATTATTTAATAATTTAATTAAAGAAATTTAAAATATTAATTATATAGTAATATAAATTTTTAATAATTTTTTGATATTTATAAAATTAAAATAAATATTTGAATTTTTAATTTAATATAAATAAATTTAATTTTATTTAATTGTTATTATATATTTTAGAGGTAGATTTTTATTTTTTCTTATATTTAAATTATAATATATTACAAAACTAAATGCAAAAATATTAGATTTTAGTTTTAGAAATTTTTATTCATAAAAAAATATTAAATATTATAATATAAAATTTCATTAAAAGAGAAAGAAACATAATAATATTTGTTTATTTAATATTTTTATAATTTTTTTTTTATTTATAATATATTTATAATTCAATATTTATTATTAAATTGTTTACTCAATAATATATAATATCATAATTTAAGCAAATATTAAATAAAAAATGATGTTTTCAAAAATTTTAAAAGAAATATTGAATAATTTAATAAATATATTTATGTCTAAATGTAGTTTTAAAGAAAGAGAATTATATTTATATTTATTAGGTTTAAATTTTGGAATCTAAATAAATTTATATATTGGATACCCAATATGGTTTGAAGAACCAATATTTCTTTGTTTAAATAAAAATGAAAATATTTATTAAAGATGTATTTAACAATAAGGTAATCTTTATATTATTTTTTAATTTAATTTTTAAAAATAGCATGTTTGAATAATGAATTTAAAATTGATTATGAAAAAAGTGGCTAAAGCTTATCATTAGATTATTCACTTTTTTGTGAAAGAATATAATTATAATAATTTTCGATTTTCATAATGATTATATGCTGTTTAGTAGGTGGATTTTTAATGGGAATTATAGAAATTAAACCAATATAAAAACTTTGAATATTTTCAACAGCTTGCTTGATAAATGGAATATCACTTATAATAGCAATAATAATACCAAATATAATTTAGAATAAAAATTATTAACTAAATTTAATAGTTTTAATGATGTGCATATATCATTTGAGTTAAGGAATTTGCGCATCTACATATAATGTTATAATAAATCAATTTTATGATTATAATTTTTCATCATATGCTATAATTTACGGAATTATTTCTTAAGGAATTTTTGGCTGCACTTATCCTATAATTAATATGTTTACTAATGGAAGTTGGAAAATATATTTTTTTTCAATGGCTTTTCCGTTGATATTTGCAGGAATTTATGGTAATAAAGTTCAAATAGAGTAAAATCCTAATAGTTTATATTTCAAATAAATTTAAAATCAAAATATTAATAAACTTCAAGTAATTATAAAATTAAATTATTTTATTAATAATTTTAGATATAGAATTCAGGAGAATAAAATGCAGAAAATAAATTGTCTTCATATCAAAAAATATTAAACTTTGTAATTTTAGAAATAGGTTTAGTAGTATATTTGGATTTATTTTTGGCTTTGGATTTAGAAATATAAAAATTAGGAGGATTCATTTATTTAAATTAAATATTATCAAATATATGCATTATATTTTCAGGCTTTGGATTGATATATTTTAAGGAAAACTTTGAAAACCAACATTTAGTCAACAGATATTTGATTTCTATTGTTACTTTTTTATCTTTTTGCTTTTATTTTGCACCTTTAGATCTTATTATTTGCAATTTTTTCTAGCAAATATTTTTTATATTCTTAATTCTAGTGCTTTTTTTTATTGCTGAAATAAATGGAGGCTTGTATTATGTAGAAATGAATTTATTTATTTAAGTTTAATATTCTCAATACTTTTTTTCTACATTTTTAGTATTTTCAAGGCTATTTTTAAGTTTAACTCCTTATTTATTATATAATTATACAAAAAAAACTTCATATTTTTCAATATCAATTTATTTTTTACCTTATTTATTATGTAATTATTTAATTGATATTTTAAGTTTTGATTTTACATACTTTTTTTTTAAAATAAGACCCTTAAATAAAAAAATAAGAGTAAGAGAATCCAAGTTTTTAAAAGAAATAGATAAATGAATTTGAAAATGTTTTTTAAGATGATAAAAATAAAATAGAATTTAAAATAGAAAATAAAAAGATAAGATTGAGATAAAATGAATAATATAATAATTTAAGTTTAAAAGAAAAATTATTAGGAATTGAAGATAGTAATATGATATGATTATAAATAAGTATTAATGATCATGTTGATGTATATCGAATGAGATTATAGATGATATAGAAGAGGTTGAGGAAAGTAAAAAAAATGAAGGAGTAGAAATAAGAGATGTTTCCTTGGCCGATGCATTTACCAGTCCAAGGACAATGATGATCAAAGCCTTAGATGCAGATTTGACAGTAATTGCAGTGTTTAGTGGTAGGTGATATTGGGACATTACAGATATGACAAAAATAAGGATGAGGTGAAGAACGAGTTGTTTTAAGAGCAGTCACTATACCTGGATTTATCAAACTAGTAGCCAAATAGCTACATAGTTACACTAAACCAATACATACTTGTCCCATTATTGCCCACTCTCCCCCTTTTGACTCCTATATCAGGTTCTTTAAAAAAAACACTTATAATGTCACATTCACTCCAAATGTTATCACAAATAAGTACCAATGAGGACCTAACACTATTCTTGCTTCTCCATCTTTTATCCAAAATACTCTATTCTTACCATAATATCTCTATTATAATTCTTTACTTTTTATTCCATTCAACTCTATATCTTCTCCTTCACTCATTTTTTACTAACTATATTATTTTTTATTATAATGTTATTAATTTAATATTTATTATATGTAAATTTTCTAAATTTTTTGTGGATGTTTTAAGATAGACGTAATATAAAAAAAGAATCAAAGAGTGGAAATAATAAATGAAACTAAACTAAATGATAAGATAGAATTAAGAATAGATGATTAGAATTCCTTTTATCAGGAGAATTAAGAAATTTAGAAAAGAGATGATGAAATATATGATTAAAGCAATTTACTTTTAAGAAACAACTCAGAGAACAAATTAGATTAATTATTAATATAAAGAGAGAATAAGAATATGATAATGAATTAGAATTATGAAGACCCTTATATGTTGAAACTACAGGAGTATAAGGAAAGTATAAATTAAAAGAGATTACAACATGAAATGAATAATAATAATGGAGTGTGCAAGTCGAGTTTTAAAAAGATAAAATTTATAGGGAAGGGAGCATTTGGAAGAGTTTACATGGTTTGATTTAAGGAAAATAATTAAATGTATGCCATGAAGGTCTTGGAGAAGAATCAATTGTTCGAGAAGGAGTTGATTGAGAGTGTGGTTTTGGTAAATACTAAAATTAATAAATATTAAAATTAAATAATAACAAAATATAAATAGATAAAAAATAAAATAATAATAATAATAATAATAATATTAATAATAATTGATAAGGAGAAGAATATTTTGAAGAAAAGTGAACATCCTTTCCTAGTACATCTGAACTACAGTTTCCAAAGCAAGTCTAAGGTGTATATGGTAATGGACTATATTTAGGGAGGGACATTAAGGATGTTGCTGAATAAGATGGGTACTCTAAAGGAAGTTTAATGTGTGTTCTATGCTAGTGAGATAATATTGGGTTTAGAGTACTTACACACTGAGATGGATGTGATTTATAGGGATTTGAAGCCTGAAAACATTATGATGAGTGGTCAGGGTCATGTGAAACTGACTGATTTTGGATTAAGCAAAGATATGGCGAATTAGAAAATAACATATACATTTGCAGGAACTCCTGAGTATCTAGCGCCTGAAGTAATTCTTAAGAAGGGTCACTCAAAAGTGGTGGATATGTGGAGTTTAGGTATATTGATATATTAAATGTTGACAGGTCACACTCCATTCTATTTACCTTCTCACAATAAACCCAATAACATCTTCCTCCTTGAAAAAGCTATTCTTGACAACCAACTCACTTTCCCCACTCATCTATCCTCCAATGCCAAGGATCTTATTAAAAAACTACTCTAGAATGATCCATCCAAAAGAATAGGCTCTAAAGGTTTTTAAGAAATCAAAGACCATCCTTTCTTCCAACATGTCTAATGGCATACAATCACCTCCTAAATTAATACTCCCGCTCCTTTCCAAGACATCATTAATCTTTTAGCTCTCAATAATAGTGATGATAATTATTAAGGCACTGATGATAAATCTGATGATGAACTACCTAAAATCTTTGGTCTCTCTTTTTACGGTGATCAAAAAACCAAAAAAAATTTTTCATGAATATTTATTATTATATTTCTTATTTATTATAAAATATTAGATATATAAACTTGAATTAATTCGCGTTTTATTATAAAATTAGATTAGATTATTAAAATATTACATTCGACTTAATTCAAACATGCTCCTTAAAAAAAATTAAAAAAACAGGTAATTTATAAATTTTTATTTTTTTTTCAATTTCAGAGATATAATTCAAATTTAAAAAAATATTTTTGAATAATAAAATATTTTTTCGAATTTTTAATTATTTATCTAATATCCAATTTTAAATTTCTAAATTTTCAAAATAGTTATATTTATTATATAATAAAATTTTAATTTAAATAATCAGTTGTAGAATGAAAAATTAAGTAGAAAATAATGAAAAAAATAGTGGAATAAAAATATTATAAAAAACGATATAAAAATAAAAGAAAAATGAATATTAATATTAGTAAAAAAAATAGTTAAAAGAGTCAACGATAAAAAATAAAATAAATATTAGTTAAAATTAATAACAAACTCCAAAAATAGAAAATATTAATTAAAATATGAGTATAATTGAATTTTAATCTAATGAAACAAACTAAAAATAAGTATAAAAAAAGAAAAGTAGATAATAAAAAGATAGTTATATTAAGTAAGAAGATTAGAATAATGATAGTAGTTTTTAAGCAGAAAATAACAATTATAAAAATAATAAAAGTAAAAAGAGACCTTGGAGTAAAAGCGAAGACGAATTGGTGATAAAATTAGTAGAAGAAATAGGTGCTTAAAAATGGACTCATATAGCTAATCATTTGCCAGGAAGAATTGGTAAATAGTGTAGAGAAAGATGGCATAATCATTTAAACCCTGAAATTAATAAGTATTCATGGACTGATTATGAAGAATGGATGTTATATTTAAATCACAAATTATATGGCAATTAATGGGCCATCATAAGTTATTTTTATTATTAATATTATAATTATCAAATATTTTATTTTCAATATTTTAAATAAGGTAAAAGAATTAATGGAAGGACTGATAACAATATCAAAAACCATTGGAATTCAAATATGAAAAGAAAACTTGCAAGATTCTATTAAAAACTATTGGATATATAATAAAGATGGGATTAAGATAAAGATTCTATTGTTTAATCATTAATTGAAAAATAGTTATTAACTAAATTAATGGAAAATTAAGATAATTTTTTATATTCTGAAATAAATTAAAGTAAAATTAATAATAAAATTCATTTTAAGTATAAAGTTAGAGCTAAAATAGAGGAAGAAAACCAAAATATTAACATGATCAGATAATGGAAAATATTACTCTAAATTAAGATCCAATATAAAAGAACTTTAATTCAGAAATTTAAATAATGGAAAAATAAGTGAAGTAATTTGATGAAAGTGAATAGTAATTTTAATAGGAAGAATTTAATTAAGAATCAGAAATTTGCTATCTAAAATCTCCTTATTTAAAAAACAAAGAATGCAATTATCTTTTTAATACTAATAACTTAAGATAAATTTTCAGCAACGAAAGTTTGTTAAATACTTAAAATAAAATTTTTGATAAAAATTTTAGAAATTTCGATGTTAGTGAAAATAAAATACTCATAAATAATCTTCAATTTAATATAAATTAGATTGAAAGTCCATCTAAATTTTATTCTACTCCTGAAAATAGAAGATTGAAAAACTATCTAAATTTCACTTAAGACTCAGCTAAAATTTTAAATTCTTTAGAACAAAAAAAATCGCCTTTACATTTGGAAAAATTGTATATAAATTAATATTATTTATAAGATTTTAATTTGGAATTCCTGAACAAGTTTAATAATATCAGTAAAATTTTTAAAATATGATTCTAGAAAACGAGGTTAATCTTCTAGATAATTAAAATTCTAAATAAAGTTAAATAAATAGTTTAATTAATAAAAACTTATCAAATATTTATTTCAATAAAATTGGAGATTTTAAAGAAAATATTATAAATAATAATAGTGTATTAAATTGAATTTTCATGTATTTTATAATTTTTATATTTAATTGATAGAGATATTAATTATTTATTAAAATATCATTAAGCCAGCTCATTTCCTAGATAATTGTTATATCAATTCATTAATTTATACATCAATTTCTTAATCAGTTTAAATTAATTTTTTTTTAAATCTCCTGTTTTTAATGAATTTAGACTTTTTAATGATTTTTGATTTTGCTGGGATTTTTCCAATTAACTTATAAAAATATTCTTTTTCTTATTGAGTCAATTTATTTTCAGATTTAATTTTATATAGTTCTTCATCATCTTCCTATTCTTCTGAATATTTTTAATCTAA
>Ga0315908_10000673_pt1 | contig 26836 bp, 39 predicted proteins | sample LakEriMetagenome_12_FD_203520 | JGI IMG/M metagenome (GOLD analysis project Ga0315908, IMG submission 203520) | Freshwater fungal communities from buoy surface, Lake Erie, Ohio, United States - Buoy 4 MA124 | ecosystem: Environmental > Aquatic > Freshwater > Lake > Lake biofilm | place: USA...
TCAAGAAAACGTTAGGATCTCCCATTGTAGCAGTCATTAATAATTTAAAGCTAGCTTGTGAATGAAAATGCCTATCCATCATGTAAGATTCATCTAAACAATTGAACATTACTTGATCTCCTTGATCGTTTTTTATCATCATATCTAAACCAACTTGAGAGATTATGTGATTATAATCTTCAAATTTGCAATGGCAATCTTTTGCCCAATCAGATAATCCGAGATAGAATCTCCATTCTTTTGGAACTGGTACGTTTTTAGGGTATTTAGAAGCTGTGTATTCTTTTAGTTTCAGACCAGCTTTTATAAAATCTAACAGAATTAATTCAAATTCTTTTAAGTGAAAATAAATCTTGTCTGGATCAGTCTCTTTTTTTAAATTGTTAATTGCTAATCTAATTTTAGCAGGAGAACTTTTTATAAAAGCTATATTGTTTTTGATAATAATTGCTCTAAGTTTATCTAGTTTATCAAAAGTTTTCTCATCTATTCTAGGACTAAAATGATTTTGTACTATCTCTGGAATTTTATGAGCTTCGTCGCAAAAGGTAAAATCTCTTTTCGGAAAAGGTACGCCTCTACCATTTTCTTGCATTTTTGATTCAACGTAATTCCTTTGAATTAGCCAGTACGAGTAATTTAATATGGAAACTGGAGATTTTATAGCTTGCTTTCTACTGTACAAGTAACCGCAATCGTTGAAGCAAGATAAAGCTTCAGATTCTTCGTAAGAAACATTCTTCAATCTGCATTCTCCCATGCTGAATTTTTCAGAATTTACTATGCAAGTGTAGTTGTCTACTCCTTTTATAGAACCCCAATCTAGCCGGTACCTTCTTAGATCTTTTTCATATTGCGTCTGTAACATTAAATCTGAAGCTAAGATATACCCTTTCATCTTAAATTCTGAAAGAAATCCTGCGACAGTCATAGCTATTATGGATTTACCAGAACCGGTTGGAGCATCTAAGAGATAAACATTACAATTGCTATCAAAGAAAGCGTTAACTATATCTAATATCACTTCCTTTTGTTGTGCTCTGAAAGAAAAATCTCTTCCGAACGTCCTGAGAATATAGCTATCAAGCATCTTCTCCAATCTTGCCATTGGTATTTCCATATTGTTTATATGGAAATCTTTCTTAAGTTCTTCTTGTAAACATGCGAAACCCAGGACGGTTGCGAAGTATCCTGGGTCTCTGCACCGATTTCGCGATGCACGGTCCTAAGCCGTTTCTTTTGTCTTTGCAGACTATGTCTTTAAAATACCGCAATCTTTCATAAATGTCGTTTCATCTACATCGATGTTTTCTTTTTTGAAATCTTTTAGCATGTGTTCAGCTATTTCAGCTCTATTCTTTAAATCTCTAACTCTTTTTAAAATATCTACTATTCCATCGTACATTTCTTTTTGACGAGGCTCAATTTTATTTTCAAAAAACTGTGTATATCCTTGTATCATAATCCGAATTTTTTACCTGTTACTCTACCTCTATTTTTCTCTAGAAATTCTTTTACATTGATTCCTAAATTTCTAGCAGCTTGAACAATTTTATTTTTCTTTATTGTTCCTTTATACCAAGAGTACATACTAGCCCCTATCTTAGTCACAAAAACTTCAGAAGATTCTCCACCGTTCATAACTTTTTGGAAATTCTTGTCTAACTTTTTCTCTATAAATTTTTGCAAGTCTTCGCAAAACTTATCTCTAGTAGAGTCATCTTTAAAATATAAATTTCCTTTTACAAGATCTTTACCTTCAAGTTTTGATACACTGAAAACGAAATCTGTACTTTCTTCTTTTTCCAGAGTAGTTCCGAGAGTTTTAGCTACAAATTCTGCTAATAGAGATGCAGCTATATCATCTTTTATATCTATCTCACTTTCAATATTCGAAGATTTGACTGTTCCAGTGACATCTTTTATTAAATAAGTAAGTTCTTTATTCTCGATAGATTTCATGATAGATACACCTTCTAGCTTTCTAGTTACCGATTTTTCACCGTTTAGTCTCACTGAAACCATTTCTCCTGGTTCGTAAGTATCATCTTTTAATAATTTTTGAATTTCTGTTAAACCTTCTGTAGCGAGTTGATTCTGTTTAACCCTTAAATAGGCAAGCTTTGCATATTTTCCATCGGGTACTGCAGTAGTACTACTGCTTCTTCCTCTGTACACAGATTGTAGTACTCCAGATACAAATTCAACTGCATATTCTTTTTTCTCAGTATCTATTGCTGCAATTTTACCAATCATTCCTAACGAGCTACTTGTAGCGTACTTGCTATACGTTTCCCATGATTTAGATGCAAGATTAGATTTCCATTGGAATTCATGGTATTTTCCGATTATCACTAAATCTCCGACTGCATACTCAGGAAATTTAGATCTTGCAGCTTCGTTTAAAAATGAATTGAATTTCTTAATCATATTTTTTCAAATTTTTCTACCAAATCTTCATGAATGATTTGTGGAATCCTATTCTTGTACCAAAAATTGCAAATATAGTATTTAGCACCTTTTTCATCTTCGATAATTTCTACTATATCGTATGTTGTACTTTCGTAAGGACCTATTGCCTTTGTAGTAACTCTACCGATAATTGGCATCCTAGCTACATCTCCGCCACTGTAAGATAGAGATTCGTATAATGAAAATTCTTCAAAATCTAAAAAACTTTCAGATAATTTAGTTTTTGAATTCCATTTTTTCTTAGCTCCCGGTTTTAAGTCGTAAGTTTTTTTCGAAACATCATTTCCACCAAATGATTTCTTATTAGGTTTTTTCACTTGTATCGTATCCTGCTTTTTACCTATATGAGAATCTTTCTTGATCACCCCTTCGAAATCTTTATCCACAGGATTTTTATGTTTAAAATCAGGATGTTTTTCTATTCTTTCAGGGTGTTCTATCTTTTTAAGCTTTTTCTTCTCTTCTCTATGGATTCTTTTTTCAACTCGCTCTGCATGAGTATCTGGAGTTTTAGTCTCTGGAGCAATATGCTTATCGAAAAAAGTTTCTTTTTTAGCTTTAGAGGTTGTCTTAACAGGTTTTTTATTTCTAGCAGCAAATATTTTCATAGCAGCTATTCTATCAGATGATTTATATTCATCTGAAACCTGATAAGAACCGTCTGAACGAGGTATCATACCTTGTGCTTTTAAAGTGGCAGCTATTCCGAAAGGAATATTTTCACCGTCTTCCCATTTCTTTCGGTACTTGTCTAAGACTTCTTTCTTGTAAGGAGATTTTTTACTCTCAAACATTTCATCAAAAGAATCAAACATGACAATTCTGTTATTTTATAATAAAAGGATTTTCATGAATCCCTATATGATTTGAAAGTTCTTTTGAACAGCTATCAATTTTCTTTTGATATATTTCAACACTTGGCCATTCTTTTTCTTGAACTTCTGATATTTTGCACACAAGAAGATCCTTTTCTAAAGAATCTTCTAAGTATTGTGCAGTTTTTTTCAAAAAATCTCCTTTTTTCCACACATCGACGAATTCATTGCCTGTTGTAGGTGACGTGTACTCTATACTATTTGGATTAGTAGAAAAAAGTTTCATGGCTCTTATTCATTTTCTTCAGAAATTTCAGAGCTTAAATCTTCATCCTCTTCTTTACTTTCATCAATGTGCATGTAATTAGCTTTCTTCCATTCTTCTAATGTGAAGAATCTAGATTCGCCATCTTGCATTTTAATTATTACTACAGTTGATCCAGGCTCTAAATTATTATGTCTAGCTGTATTAGGATTAATGATACCAAAATCTACAATTCTAGCTCTCATTTTATCAACCAAGAATTTTTCTCCTGGGTAAACTTTAGCTCTAACTGATCCTCCTTTTAAAATATCTAAGACTAGGTGAGGAGGTATCATGAATTCTATACCATCTTTGTCAACTATCTTAACCCAAGCTTCTTTCTTATCCTTTCCTTCTTGTGGAACTATTTCAATGAAATCGAATTCCATTTCGCTATAGTTAGGATTCTTATCTAAAAATTTAGGAAGAGATTTTTGTATCCAAGTCCCTAGTGGAATAGATCTGTAAGCTGGATTCGCAATGTATTTATCGTAATCAAAGTCTGCTCCTATGATAATTCCTCGATCAGACATAAATTCTGCTCTAGGAAATCTATATGTTGGTAAATGCTCAGTAACTCCTGTCCAAGTCATGCTTCCTTCTGGTTTCCATGGATTTCCAGGTTCGAAAACGTTAATAGCGCCTTCATTAATACCGTTATCATTTAACCAAGATTCAAAAAGTTTAATGTGTTTCATTTGAATTTTTTATTTTGTCTATATATCTAGAATCCTAAACTACCAGCTCCACCTTCTTCTTCGCCGCCTTCTTCTCCTTCTCCGCCGCCTTCATCTCCGCCACCTTCTTCTTTCTCTTTATCTTTCTTCTTCTTAGCAGCTAGTTCTTTTGCAGCTTGATTAGAAGCTAGTTCATCTTTATCTAATTTCAAGTATCTTTCTATCAACCAAGTAACATCAAAGAACGGTTCTTCGCCGTCTGTTATTTCTTTTAATGCTCCTACTAGCTCCATACGTTTCTGAAGAATTTCTTGTCTTCTGATTTCTTCGAAAATGTTATCTTGTACAAAACGAAGACCTATGGAAGATTTAAAGATTTCATCATTTTCAAGTTCTCTGTACTTAAGACACATTTGAATCCAAAGAGGTTTAGTCAAAATCTCTTGGAATGCTGATCTTAATCTATTCACAAACTTGTGAAACCTAATCTCTTCTCTGTCTACACCTGTAGCAGCAGATCCTGTTAACTGACCACCGTTCTGTGCTTTATCAAATCTCATAAAAGGGATCTTTGAATCCTCTTTCATTTTATTAGTAAAATAATTTAATAAAGGAGACTCGTTCATATCGGGTCCTTCACCTGTTAATGTCTCAATGCTTACCTGTTCACCATTTTTAGAAGGGAATAAGTAATTTTTGTAATATTGCATAGTAGGAGAACCGTTTACTGTTACTTCTCCACTTTCTGGGTTCAATCTAATATCTTCTTTGTAGAGAGACATCATTTCTCCTAAAGATTCTCTAGCTTTCTGTGGAGATTTTGTGCCGACCGGTACCACCATTTTCAATCTCCAAGTAGAATTCATTAAAGTCCACATAACTTGAGCATTTTCAACTATACGTAATAAGTTGAAAGATCTCACCATATTTTCAACATAAGAAACTCTTGAAGGTAAGTTTCCTTTAGCGTAAGATATGTAAATTATCTGTGTATCGTAGAGCATCCTAGTCATTCCTGGAGTGTCAGGGTACTGATACCAAACTTTCTTTAAGATGCCATTCTCATTTTTAACATCGGGACGTATAGTAGCAGCATCAATCTCTTTGAATCCAATAATAGTTTCACCCTTTCCGTCAAAAACTATTTCAAATGCTAGTACACCATCGATTAAGAATTGTCTAAAGAAATGCCAAGCGACTGTATCGTTTACAAAACCGAAATGATTGTAGATACGTTTAAACTGATCAGTCATCTCTTCTTCCATCGATTCTTTCATTTCCATTAATGAAGTAGATGGGTAAGCGAAGTAGTTAGTTTCATCGTAAACTATTGCTTCGTCAGTGACAGTAGTGATCATCCAATCTATTTCAGAATTAAGAGCAAATTTTCTTAAAAATTCTCTTCTTCCTGGATAATCTTTGTCAAAGATTGGTGTATACTTTTTCTGAGAAATATCAGATAACGCTAAAGCATACATTAATTCTCTAGGATTGAAATCACTTCCACCTATTTGAGATTCTGTAGTACCAATAGCTCTAGATTGTTTGATGACCATATCATCATACTTCATACCTAGACCAGATATTCTTCTTAATCCGTCTGATACTGTATTAATAGGTCCGCTACTAAATCTATCGAAAAACCCTGCCATTTGTTAAGTTTTAATTTTATACTTATATATCTGTTTCTAAATCAACCAAACCTTCGTCATTCAAATACTGATCTTCGTAATACTCTTCGTATTCTTCATCATCTTTAGGTTTCTCTTGAATTTTTTCAGGTCTGCTTTTTATTTTTTTCTGTGATTTGTTCTCTTCTTGAAAATCCTCATTTAGTGCATTTGGATTGAAAATTCCCCACAATTCTTTTTTCAACAACGGTATCATCCCCCAATCTTCTTTATTTACTTCTGAAAGCGTAAGAATCCGGTTTTCGTTGAAATTTTTAAAAAGGAAAGGGTAGACTTTAATAAATTTTTCATGAAGTTTTATCATCTCTACCGCTTTCTCGTCAAGTTTTTTAGCTTTTATAGAATACATATTTTCTAAAATTTCTAGTACTTGATGAGGTTTAAGGAAAAGTAAATTTAACCCTCTAATGTAAGTGGCGCCATTTTCATCTTTAAATCTTCCAAATGATACTATAATAGGTGTCACGTGGTGTTTATCAGTTAAAAAATCTGATGAAGTTTTATAAGTGATAGCGTAAACCTTTCCAACTTCAGTAAGAGATTTTCCTCGTTTCTCTTTGAATTTTTCTTCAAATATCCTAGTATACTTTCTGAGATCGTAACGCCAGTTATTTTTTCTCCAGACTTTTGTAGGATTCATTAGAAGATAAAGTTTTCTGTTACAACTATGAATTCCCATCCCCTAGTTTGAGCATACTCTCTAGCAGCTTTAAATTTTGCCAGATTTACAAGATAAGATTTCATAGCATTATTATAAGAGATCATCTTCTTTTCAGTTATTCTACCAGAAGGTTGTTGAGGTTGTTGCAATTGTCTAGCAGGTTTTATTTCTACTAAATATTCACTGTACCCATTCTCAGTTTGAACTCTTACGTAAAAATCTACATTGTAAGGTTTAATAGCTCTGTCTAGAGGATTTAAGTATGGGATCTGCATAGGCTCTGAAGACCATGATAAAATTCTATCGTGATGATCACAATATGTAGCAAATCTTTTTTCCCAGCTGGATCTAAAAATAATCTTATTAGGGTCTCCTATGTACTTTTGAGGATTCACTAGTTTATAGTAACCTTGTTTATAAGGAGATTCCTTCGTAGATTTACGAGGCGTTAGATTCTTAATATTAAGTTTAGATTTCATTAGATCATTGCTCCGGGAGGAATATTGAACTGTTTCTGTTCTCCTTCTAACATTTTTTGTAATTGCTCTAATTTAGCAATCTTTTTCTCATCTGATTCACTTTCTAGAATTTCTTCGACTTTAGATCTAAGAATTGAACGAATCGGTTCACTTGGGTTCAATGGAGCTAAAAATCCCATTGTCAAAAAAGACAATTTTTCATAAAGTTCATCATAAGATGAGATAGATTCAATTTTGTCGCACTCGTCCAACAAATACTTTTCCATGTCTTCTGATTCTTTCAGAAAATTATTGAAGTTTTTCACATGTCCCATACCTAGATATTATATACTCCGTACTCTTTCGAGATTGAAACTTTTTGAGAAGACTTGATCGGATACAATCTTCTCCATCCTTTTGCGTACCCGTTCTTTATCATTTGGGTATAAAATGCGAAAGCATTGTTTGATTTTTCAGGGTTGAATCTATCCCAGTATTTTATCACATCTTCCATCGCGAAAGCTTGACAATCTTCTTTGTCTTCTTCCATTTTATATTTAAAAACCTTGGAGATTTCTTTAATCATCCTATCTAACATCTTCAAAGCTTCTGGAGTCAATGCCCCTTTTTCTTTAGATGCTATAATCTGGAGATATAATTCTTTATTGCTGACATAGTTAGCCATTCTTATAAAAAGTCATTTTTCTTGAGAACGTAGTTCTCTATTCTTTATAGAGGTTAAAAGATAAAAGTTCAATGGGAGGTTTACCCTCCCATCTTTTTATTTTTTCAAATTCTCTTGATCTTTCTTAAGAGCGTCTAACATGCCCTTTAGTGAAGTTATTGTTCCTGTGATAGTGTCAGTAGATGTAAATGTGTTATTCATTTCTGATCTAATATCTTCTAGCTCTTCTAATGATTTTCTAAGCTTAGAACTTAACTTTTCAGTATCTCCTACATTGTTATCTCCTTCTGGAGAATCATCTAAATCGCTTATAGATATAGTTTCTTCTTCCTCATCATCGTTATCATCTTCGTCATCATCTTCCTCGTCTTCGTCATCATCATCTTCCTCGTCATCTTCTTCATCATTACCTGTCAAATCTAACATAGTAAGTTCTTCATCATCTTCCTTGTCATCATCGTCATCTGATATAACGTCATCTAAATCACTTAAAGAAATGACAAATTCTTCTTCATCATCTTCAAGTTCTTCTTCCTCCTCTTCTTTAACATTTGCTACTCCAGATATTGAAGTGCTGCCAGGAAGTGTGAAATCTTCATCGACTACAGGTTCTAAAGATTCACCTTTAAGTGAAATGAATTTTTTCTCAACAAAAATAACATCATCTCCGATTTTAACTTCTAACATCTCTTCATCTCCTTTAGAAGTATAATCATCTGCTAAAACTTCTACTACTTGACCAGCGTGAGAACCGCCTTGATCTTTTGATATGACAGCTTTGACAAAGTTTTTAACATCAGAAAGGGCAGAATCTTCAGATTCGCCCTTTTCTAATTTAGGTATATCGTTAGCAATTACAGCTATTTCATCAAGAGCTATTATACTAGTTTTTTTTTACTTTCTTCTTCGTCAACCTTAGCGTTTTTTGCATTAGATTTTTCGATATCAGCATGAATTGAAGTAGCTTTTCCAGCTGGAACTTCAACAGTTCTACCATTTGCAGTAACTACGATTAAAGTATTTCTTGAAGAATTGATAGAAGATACAGTTGCAATATCTCCAGATTCAGTTAATTTAACTTCTTCACCTACTTCAAAACCTATATCAGAAGATGTTTTGTTTTCAAAAGCTTTTATTTTTTCTGCTATTGATCTGTGAGTAGATTTAAGACTTGCAATTTCTTTCTCTAATGTAGATTTTAAATCTTGAACTTCAGGTGTTGATGCCATTAATTCATTTTCCATTGCTGAATTAACTTTGATTAAATTAGCTTCAACTATAGAGATAGATTTAACAATTTCCAATTGTTGCTCTCTTAACTCTTTCAAATGAACTTCATCTTTAGCTAAATACTCTTCCATAGATTCTTTAATATCGAATCCGATGAATTCTAAAATTTGGTTTCTAGCCTGAGTAGCATTAAGTCCAGAGAAAAATTCGTTAGACTTCATAGTCTCATTAACTTTATTCAAGTAAATGCTATCACCATCTTTCATTAAGATTGCGTAAGAACCTGGGTACATATTAGATTCTATAACTTTGCCAAAATCGATATCGTAGATATTACCAAAAGACTCTGCTAAAGATTGAACATCGTAAGCTATTTTAGATTCTTCTAATCTGAATAATCCAGCTGATACCATGTTTTTAGCTAATTCATTGCTAGTAACAGGTTTTCCGTTGAAACGAACTTCTACTTTACTTTCGTTCTCTAGAATTTCAACTTTATCTCTCTTAAGATAAAAAGAAATTTTTCCTTCTTTTACAAAAACTGAAGGAGAAGAGATGATTCTGCAAAGATTTATGAATTTTTCTGGTAAAGATTTAGCTTCTTCTTCGTTAATTTTGTTGATAGTACCATCTTTTTTGCAATAGTAATTTCCTCTTGTGAAGAAATATTCTCCGCCATTTTCTAAAAGAACTGGCGAGAAAATAGAAGAAACAGTACATTTACTATTTTCAGCTAAGATTTGAACACCTTTAGTGTTGTTTCTTTGAATTTTTGATAAGCTCTCAGAAAGATTTTTAGCAGAAGGATAGAAATTTAATTTTTTCAAATCTTCTAAGATAACTGATCTTGAAGAATCTGTAGGGTTTAAAAAATGCTCTTCCAATTTAGGAACTATAGCATCAAAAAAGAAAGATCCTTTATTAGATTTCATGTGATTGATACTGATAGCGATATCAATACCTTCACTAAGTTCTTCTCTATTAGTTTTAAGTTCACCGTAAACTTTTTCTACTACAGAATCCCATACAAAATTCTTTAAGCATTCTAAAGTAGCATCTATCAACATATATTCAGGTTGACCAGATACGTTACTTGTTTCTACTTTAAAACCGTTATTTTTCACATTTAAACCGTTCCAAGTTTCACCAGCTTTAAAATCTTTAGATGTAGCTTCGTTTTCAACTACTCTAACTTGTTTGTAAAGTAAAGAGCTTTCGATTTTATCTAATCCGTATCTTAATCCAGGGTAAGAATAAATTTGTGATTCTTTAACAGTAGCAATAGCTCTAGCTACTCCTAAGTTATTTATAGCTTCAATTTTCTCAGCAGCTTGTATAAATTTATTCACATGCTTATCGGCATCTCCAATAGTTTTCAATTTCTCAACTAACGCTGTAGAGATTTGAGATTCAGGAAGATTCACAAAGTTCTCAAGAAGTTCTTTGCAAACTTCTTTAGCTTCTAAAGAAGATGTGTTCTCTTGAAGATTTTTAATTCTCGTTCTTAAGTTCAACATTTTTTTTGTTTTAATTTTTTCTATATATCTTGCTCATTTCAAGATTATTTTATAGATTGTGTAGTTAAAAGTTTTAACTTAAACCAGTCTCTTTATCGTCTGATAAATTAAAATTTAGAGTATGATTTCTCGATAAACGTATGTGATTAGAGTCGTAGTGTTTTATTTCTCCAGTCTCTTTCAATGAAACCATCCATATAGTATTCTGATGCACTCCATAATCTATCACAAATAGGGCTTGTCCTAGACCATGAGGAGTGTCTACCCATAAGACTTGCTGTATTTCATGTATCACTGTCATTTCCAATAATTTCCGTCAAATTCTCCATCGTTAGTCTTAGATCCTCCTCCAGAACTTCCTCCGCCACTGTTAGTTTGGCTACTTCCACCGTCAATTTGGTTGATTCCACTATTAGAATTCGTGTTCGTATTTCCTGAAGTAGAAGCTTCATCTAAGTTTCCGCTAGTAGAAAGACTTCCAGGAGTAGTATAATTACTCTGATTAGTACTAGAACCGGTTAGACCGCTTCCAGTGTATATCGGAGGAATACTTCCGTTCCTGGTTGGTAGAGTAGTATTATTGACAGTGCTAGTTTGATAGTTTTGATTATTACCGATAGTTTTATTGATAATATCAGTAGCATTGCCAGTAGATCCCATGAAACTTGTTCCAGTGTTAGTAGTATAACCGGAAATTTGATTTCCACCGAAAAATTCATTTTGTTCATCTATCACAGGCAAATAACTTTGTACTTCTACATCAAAGGTGACTTTAATACGTTCAGTGTTTCCGTAAGTAAACTCAAACTGCTTGCCAATGTTATAAGTATCAGGAAATCCCACTTGTGTAGGAACTCTGAAACCTTTAAAATTGACGCTATACGTTTGAGTCCTGTAAAGGTATGCAGTGATTGATTGTACTATTTTGAAAGAATCTATGGTAGTATCTACTAGTATTTCAGCTGAAAAATTCATCTGAATAGGAATAGAGTTGATATACGAATTGAACCTCTTCAGTTCACCATCTACTTCTTTAGTGTAATACCCTCTGACGTACCTGCTAGTTAAGTTACTAGCTAATACCGAGTACCCGGTCAAAAATAAAGTTCCTCTAGGGATAGGGTCAGTGTTTCCTTCTATGAAATTTGGAGCACAGTCACTCCAGTTAGTGAAGTAATCTTGTAAGAATCTTTCATCACCAGACATTGCGTAAAAGAAAGGAACTCTTACTGTCTGTTTTCTATCATCTTCCCAGACATTTTCGTAAAAAATTCTGTTATTTAGCTCGTTAACTAAGCCAACTATATTGGCTCTAATTATAGCATCATCTGTATTGTATTTGTGGTTAAAAGCCATTAAGATAGACCGTATTTTTTAGCAGCTCTTTGCGTAGGATAATATTTCTTCATTAAGTTATCAAAGATTTGTATTATCTCGTTTTCTAAGCTTTTTTCCATTTTATGGAGCACTAAATTTTTATTTTTTGCATCAATTCCTATTAATTTATATTCGTGTGAATTACCTTTATTGTGAATAATTTCGATTAAATAGAAAGGAGTTATGTTCTTTTCAGATTCAGGCAGTTTTCGCTGTTCAGCTTCGTAACTCCAATTCAGTGCAGAATCGCCAGTCTCTGTGAAATTTATAAAATTTTCTTCAGACTCGCACCACCATATAGTGAAAAAATCTTTTTCAGTAGAAAAATTTCCAGTGCCAGAATTTGCTTTTAAAAATTCTAAAAAATCTCTTACTAAAGGATCTATAGTTGGCCTTTGCCAATTTTCATATAATTCAAACTCACTGAAATTTAACATTACATGTTGTTTTCTTTTATATATCATTATTGTCAAAAGCGATAATCTCTCCTTTATGAATCGTTTTGTGACGTGGAACGTAATTAGTATGTTCTAACATAATAAATGAAATTTCTCCGTCTGTTTTGATTGGTAGTTCCATTTTAGCGCCTACGTGCCATTTTTTCTCATCTGAAGAATTTAAAATTTCTACTATTGCAGTTATCTTAATTCTTCCGTGTTCATGCCAACCGTACTCAAGCAGTTTAACAGTAACGTTATCAATTTCACCATTATTAAGAATTTGAATACAAACTTCTTGATTATAGTTATAGTCTTCCCAATTTATCATAGTGACCATTTTTTATTGTACCAGAAAGTTCTTCCAGATCTATCTGTCATCTTTTCTGCTTTGCCGTAGCATTTCATCCACTCGTTGAACGATACTGGATTTTCTCCGTTAGGATTCTTCCAGTCTTTTAATTGTCCTCCGCCTAATTTATAAGCTTGTTCAACACAACCGATAATTAAAGCTATAAGAGGCTCTAGTTTATTCTTTGGGAGCTCGCTAGCGATTATAAATGGATTGACGTCTAACCTATAGAGAATTTCAGCTCTTAAGTAGTTGCCAATACCGTTAAACCATTTCTGGCTCATTAATATTTCTGACAGTTTATGTCCTTTAAAGTCTTTGTGTTTATACCAATTATCTCTAAGGTTATCTGAAAACTTTAAAGATTCATGAAAAGGACACGGTCCTCTTCCCTTTAGATCAAAATCTTTCCAATGCCATTTAGCAAATCTCCTAACATCGTAGAGGCCTAGAATGAAACCATCGTTATCGATTATTCTAAGATGAGTGTGTTTGTGAATCTTTTCATTTTCAATGTTTCTAGGATCGTAGTAGACCCAAGAGCCGCTCATACCCAGTGTAACTTTCATTCTTTTCATCTCAGCTTCTTGAAAAGGAACATCTTCTCTCCAAAAATCTATAACAAGTTCTTTTCCTCTGGAAGAACTTTTTAAGTTAAACTTGGAAAATTTGAGTTCAGTGAGATCAGTTTTCACTTTAGATACTGGAGATTTCTCTATTTTAACAAAAGTTCTTCCACCTACTGAGTGAATAAGTTCACTAGTCAATTTTACTTCTGCGAGTTCTGGCATAGCCTAACAATTTTCTTATATACCAAATTTTCTTCCTGTTATTCTTCCTCTCTCGTCTTCGATGCCTAATATTTTCATCTGATCGAGAGTTAGAATAAGATCGGTATTTTTCCCTATTTGTTTGATAGCATTTTCCATCCCTATTTTATTGCAAAATTTAGCTAAAAAATCTATCACTTCTTGAGGAATACCCATGTTACTGTATTTTAAAAGTAACAAACTGTTGATAGTCTGAGAAACTGTTTCTACGCTTGTTTCAAAAATTACATTTTCGCCTACAATATCAATATCATGTATACTCCACCAGATTCTAAAGGGTTTTTTATGGAATCTATAATAACTTACGCAAAGTTCACCTGCATGAACCCAGGAATAAGGCATAGTTATTACCCAGTTATTCTCTGTTATTTTGATAACAGGTTTTTCTTTCGTAATTTTTATCAATTGATCGACAAGAGATAGTAAGTTATGGTCGATCGGAGTTTCGTTGTCGAATATCATACTCTCTTATCAGCTGTATTAAAATGTCGCCATGACATTTTTTTGGGTGACACCAACAGCCTAATTTTTTACCCTTTAAAGCTCCAAGTTTTTCTATGAGATGGGGTTGAGAAAGCACCCATTCTCTATACTTTGATATAGCTTCGTTGCGAGTTTTAACAATGAAGTTGGCTTTAGTAGTCTTATCTTTGATGTGTGTATACGGATTGCCCCATTCCGAAGGTCTTCCAATATAAACATCATAGTCTTCTTTTTGACAGTGGACTACTCTAGTATCTTCATCAAATTCTTTTAGCATTCTCTAGATTTATAGTACTCTCTCATGTACTCTTTCATTCTAAGTCTATACTCAGGATCTTCGTTGTACTTTCTTCTTTTGTACTCTCTCTGGTACTTGTTCCAAGCATCTCTATTATTTTCATAATATCTTCTTTGCTTTTCAGTATGCTTAGATACTAATTCTTCGGTTTGAGGTGAGTGGTTTTCTGAAATCATCTTAATTCCTTGATTATTTTTATTCTCCTAGTTGGTATAACTATTCTGCAATTTTTACCATTAGGTCTACGGATGTAAGTCATTCCATTATTGCGAGAATTTACTTCTACACAATTGTAAATTTCTCCATCCAGTGTTTCAACTCTAGTATCTACTGTTATGAGATCTTTTTTAATATCCATAACAAATAGATAAACTAAAAAAGCTAAAACAGATACTCCAATTAATACTGCAATTCCTTTAAGTGTCTTCATTTTATAACATTTTTACAGCCATTCTGCCCATTTTATCTTTCACGATTTTAATTTTCCCAGGATTAGAATTGACTAATGAATTGATAAATTCATCCGTAAAACTCTCATTGATACTTTTACGAATCCTATCGTTACTAACAACTGTGAAATTTTTAGATTTTAGATAATTGAATATTTGATCTAAAGGTTCTAAAGGTTTTGATCTCGTAGTGTAATTTTTTAACCATTCGTAAACTACTTCTTCAGCTTCAGTTCCCCAGACATCAGGTCTTTCTGGATGCCATTGAACAAAAAGAGATTTGTCTCCAGTTACCATTTCAAGTAAATCATCATCTGCGCAAAACGCTATCGGAGTTAGTCCTGGAGCTAAAGTTTTAATTCCTTGATGATGCCTAGAATTGACCTTTATTCTTTTTCCATCTTCGAAAATAACATCATGCCAGCTAGATTCCATCAAAGGTTGTGGTTCACCAGCTATTTCTAATTTATTACTAGTGTGTTTAACTTTTTCTTCTGATAAATCATGGTATAAAGTTCCACCTAAAATAACGTTAGATATTTGAAATCCTCTGCATATTCCCAAGACAGGAATTTTACCGTACGCTTCTTTGAACCAAGCTTTTTCTAGTTGATCTCTTTCTACGTTTTGACCAACATCTGGTCCTCCGCATAGTAATAATAGATCGCATCCTGACAAAGTTTCACCTTTTGCTAGTACCTTGTAAGGTATACCTCTTTTAGCTAACCAAGAAGTGTAATTTCCTAACTGATTTCTATGAGAAGGTGCTATTCCTACCATTTTTCTTCTTTTTATTAAATATAAGACTTTTCTCTCTCAATATGAAATGTCTATCTATTCTTTTAATTTCCACCGTATATTTCGGTGTATGTGACATACTTTGAATCTAAGTATCCAGCAACATCTTTAAAATCTTTTCCTATGAAAGCATAAACTGGCTGATTAGTAATTTTTGAAAAAGCCAAAAACATAAGATCTGGGTGATCAATAGAAATTGATGTCATTAAGTATCCAGAAGGTGTTTTTTGTTGTTCATATTCATGGGAAATTCTATCACTAGACATGACAGTTTTCTTTTCCATGAACGTAGATTTTTCCTCAGTTTCTTTTTTCTTAACATTGACGTTAATAGTCTGTATTCCCGAACTAACTACTGATCTAGGAGATCTTTTAAAAACATCTAAAAGCTTTCTTACTAAACTCATTTTATCCGTATCTTTTCTATAAATTCATAAACTCCTTCTTCTACATTGAAAAGCATGTACCACTTAGAAATGTTCCATGTAGCGTTTCTGTATCTAACTAAATCTTTTTCTACGTAAGGAACTCTTGATGCTGTAGTGTTATTGTACGCTTTCACTTCTGTGTAGTCCCCGTCTTGATCTTTTAAATCATGGTACTTTCTATCAGCTTCTTCGTACTGGTAATTCTCTATCAGATAGAGTTCTGCAATTTTTCCTTGCTTGACGAAAAACTCAATAGTTTCTAAGTCTCTGCCGTTTCTTGAACTAGGGTTACTGAAGATCTGCAGAGCTTCTTTTCTTACCATTTTTTTCAAACGGTCTTTGTCTTTTATGTCGTCTTCAGTGAATTTCATTTTTCTTGACTATTTCGTAATATGCTATTAAAAATGCATGGTACCTCTCAACACCGGATTTTATTAGTTTACCGGCTCTTTCGATGACCATTTTACTCTTCTTTGCGATCGATGCTTTTCTGATAAGATCATCTATCAAATCTTCTTTAGACATTTAGTTCTAATCAATTTTCTGCAGTTCGAAAGTAGAAAAACCGTTGTTTTTAGAAATTTCTAGTTTGTAATCGAATTCAGTGTAAGAAAGAGGGTAGTGACTTATAACAAATATGTTCATTTTATAATCAGATACAATCTCTCTTAAAATTTTCAAAATATGATATTGCCCGTCTCCATCAATTGAAGAAAATATTTCGTCTAAGAATAACATGTTCATGAAAGGGTATTTCATTTTCATCATTCTTATGACTGCTAGAAGTACAGCGAAATCTACTTTTTTCATTTCACCAGTGCTTAATGTATCAGCACTAACTTCTATTCCAAAATGAGTTATTTTAGCATCAAATTCTTCGTTAAATGAAATTCTATGCTCTATGCCCAGTGTTTTAACTATTTTTGAAATTTCAGTATTTAAAGGAGGTAAGATAGTTTTAATAGCCATCTGTTTTACTCCTTTTTCACCTAGTATTTCCTCAGCTAAATTATAAAATGCTATAGCTTTTTGGTTATTCCCTTGTTCAGTTCTTTTTTCTTTAATCTTATTCTCAAACTCATCGAGCATGTTTTTCAATGATTGAGTTTGCTGATCATCAATTTCTTCTCCAATTTCAGCAAGTTGAGAATCTGTATAAGTTAATTTAACGTTAGTTGATGTCAATGATTGCCTTTGTTCGACTCTCATCTTATCAAGTTTTGAATAATTTTCTCCTATTTCTTTTAACTTCTCTGACTTTAAATTATACCTTTCTGTAGCCTCTTCTTGCATTTTAATGTAATTCTTGAAAAGATCTTGGTGAAAATCAGTCTCTAGATTTCCTTGACAAGTAGGACATTGAGAATTTTCGTAAAGTTCTATTTTCTCTTGCAGGTTCAACATGAGTTGTCTATCACCGCTTAGAGATTCAGAAACTTTCTTTTTATTCTCTTGTATTTTATTTATCTTGTCGGTTATTTTAACTATGTTAGCAGAGTACTTTTCAATAGCCGACTCATAAAGTTGTTTTTCAGCTACTAGTTGAGATTTCTTTTCAGTAGAAGATTCTTTTATCTTTACTTCAAGCTCTTCTAATTGCTCTTGAGTTGATTCTAAAGATTGTGTAAAAGCTAGGACTGAAGTGCCTAAATCTTCTACATTCTCTTTAAGTTTTTTGGTTTGGTATTTAAGTATCTCTCTCATTTGATTAAGAACTTGCAAACCAAATATTTTATCTATAATGGCTTTCTTGTCAAAACTACTCATTCTAAGAAAGCTTTTAAAGTCATTTATGGATAAAGATAACGTATTAGCAAACACGTAAAAAGGCATTTCTAGTATTTCCTCTTCTAAGAATTCTTGAACAGATTTTTTTCCTGCTTTATCTAGTTCTGTACCGTTGATAGATAATTTAAAAAAGCCTGGTTCTATTCCACGTTCTATTTCAACTTTGCCCTTTATAGTAGTCATCTCAATTTTCACGTAAGCGTTTTTGTTGAGACGATTTGCCATATCTTTTAGCTTCTTATTTTCTAATTTACCAAAGATACCGAATTTTATGACGTCAGATAACGTGGATTTTCCATTTCCATTGCGACCGTGGATAAGGAAGAAACCTGGGTCCAATGGCATATCCAACGATAACGTTTTATTTCCATAAGAACCGAAATTTCTGAAAGTTACTTTTTCTATTTTCATATTACTTTCTCTTAATACCTAAGTGATCAGGCATTTTACTATTTTGTACTCTGTTAAATGCTGCAGTTAATTGATAATCTTGGAGATCTGATAGATCATCGAATGAACATCCAGGTTGAGCTGCCATGATCGCTACAATCATAGCGTACCTCTCTACCATATTCGATACTGAATTTTTAATAGAATTTTTAATAGATTGAGTTCCCATTTTTCTTATTTTTACAGCTCTTCTTCTCTTTCAGCTTGAGTTTTTTGAACTCTATCGTAAAGAGTTTTAATAGTACCAACTAATCTTTCTTTAACTTTATCAGAGTGACCTGTATTATATATGAGACGTTTGGATAGTTCTATCACATCTATTTTTTCCAACTCAGTAGAGTCTGTTTCTAGCAGAACTCCATCTTCATCTTCAACGTTCGATATACGAGGCACAAAATCGAGTCTTCGGTATCCTTTCATATCTTCGGCAAAGGAAGAGAAAGGAAAATTTAAAGACCATTTAGGATCCACGAGAATATCTACAAAATTATTTTTGAAATAAGATTTAGCTTCATCTTCTTCCATTTCTAAAACTTTCTCAAATAAGATTCTTATGAATTTTGGAGAAAGTGTGTTAGGATAATAATGTTCTTCTTCAGTGTTGATATCTAGCAACCAGATACCCTTTTCGTTATTGATATCTGACCTAGTCATCGGGTAAGGGCATCCTAACATTCTAAAGTTACCTTTTTGTTGAGCAAAGTGAATATGACCAGCGTAGACTTTTCTAAAATTTTGTACTTCTTTTAAGTCAAGTCCTGTTTCTATAGTAGTGCTTTTATTAAATTTCAATCCTTGCATCTCAGTATGACAAAACATAAAATCAGCTGGATTGTTTTGAATACATTCTAACTCTTCAGCATGCCCTGCTCTCCAAGGCATAAACAGGAGTTTCTTGCCTGATACTGTCATAACTTCTGGTTCTTCCAAAACTTTAATATTAGGAATCCATTTGAGGATCTTTACAGAGTTGACATCATTACTATTTTTCTTGTAGATATCATGATTGCCTAGAATAATAACTATTGGCATAATCTTAGAAATTTCTTCAAAGATAGATATCCCCTCGTTCATGACTAGTAGATTGAGAGAGTGTCTTGAATCAAAAACATCTCCTACGTGGACCAAGAAATCACCTTCTTGATTCTCTTTTTTTAGTAAAGGAATAAAGAAATCGTAGAAGTACTCTTTCATTATTTCCAGCCATTCTATTGAATTGTTTCTGACACCTAGATGAGTATCAGTGATCATCCAAGCTCTTTTATGATTCCTTAAATCCATTTAGTTTCTAAATTTATTTCATTTCTTATTTTAAATTACTATTACTTCTACTTTTTTAATATGTTGGCTTATCCATTTATCTTTAACCTTTTGATCGGAGTTGTGATAAAATTTAATAGTCCATGGGCTTTTTATTTCTATAAACTTATCTTCATACTCAAAATCCAACTGTCTTTTTCCATAAGGTGTATCTATAAAATTAGTGCATTTAGTAGGAAGTTTGGAATTATTTTCTACTAATTGTTCTATGTATTTCTTTTCAGATTTGCCTTGACATACAATGCCTTCTACTATAAAGTAATTATTTAAAGAGCTTCCTGTAAATTTTCTTTTAGATGCAGAAATTCTCATTTTTTCTCTAGTTTCTTCTGAACGCTTAGAACCTTTTGAATAAGTATTGCCTTTCATACGTTCGCTTAAGTTCTTCTTGAATTCTTCCGAATGGGTTTTTCCTAAAAAACTCTTTTTTCCGACGCCGTATTTGTTGCCAACCATTCTTTTACTATGTTTTTCAACTCGTTCTGCAGAATGTTTCTTTCCAGTTGCAGCAATTCTCATTTTATTCTTAGTTTCTTCGCTACGTTTAGATCCTTTAGTAGATTCAGATATTTTTTGCTTAGACTCTTCTGTGTGCTGTTTACCTTTATTGAAACTATTTCCTGTAAATCTATGCGAAGCTGAACATGATCTACTGCAATATTTATTAGCTTTAGTTTTTACTTCATTTATACATGAAGGATTTTTACATTTTTCCATATACGTATACATCTAGAAGACACTATTTTTTAAGAAGTTATTCTTTAAAATCAGTTCTCAGTTCTTCTCGTATTTGCATTAAAAGTTTCCCTAATATATTTTTGCCTTTGCCATTACATACACCGTAATAAGTGTCATCCCAGTAATTTGTTTCTTCTAGGTATTTAGATCCTGTTTCAAGAAGTTTTGCACTAAGATCTTTATTCCTTGTAAACTTAGACTTTAGGCAATCATACATTACTTCTCTCTTGAGAGATTCCCAATCTTTTCTCAATCTTATTTTAGATCCGAATTGTTTACTTTCTAAAGGAGATAATTTTTGTAACTGTTCTTTGATATAAGAATCTTCATTTTTAGCTGAATGATAAGCTGCTTCAGATGAAGTAAATAGTCTACCGTCGTATTCAACTTCACAGACATGATAATTTGAAAGCCATCTGTATTCTCCAAAGAATCCTTTTATCATAGACTCTGTGTGGATAGTTATCTGTGTTATTTTTTCTTGCGACATATTTAAAATTTTGAATAAATGAAAGTTGTTTCAATTACGACCAGATCTTGCGATTCATACGACATTTCGAATTTCCAATTCATTAAAGTAGCTTTTATTAAAGAACGGTGGATCACTGCCCCATATTTATCATTCATGATTATTTCAGCATCAATTGGCAAATAAAGGTGTTTTTTGATAGTTTCAAAAGGTTCTATTATAGAAGTATTCAATCCAAGATGGTCTGGAAAATCTAAAGAATTGCAGTTGAACCATATAGAAAGCTTATCTTCTTCGCATATAATCTTGCGTACTTGTTGTGTTAATATTTTATCAGGAATTCCAGGAAATTTGATTTCAAATAGGGACTGATAAACTGGATTATGATGATAAGTGTTCATTGATATAGATTATTAGAAAGAAAAACAAAAAGTTTATGATGCAATGAGCAACTGTGTATCTGTTTTTTCTCCGGTAAAATCTACTTTGAGGTACCTCCCAGATTCAGTAGCATTTAAAACTTTTGAGTTTCTAAAGAATATTTGACTGTCTATGTTACCAACGCTATCGTAAATATTTACGGTAATATCGTAAATAGTCCAATTATCTAAAATTTTTGAAGGTAAAATTTCAATTCTATCTATTCCCAGATGATCAACTGTAATAGATTCCCATATTTCAAAATCGATAGAAAAATTGCTATCATCTTGAATGCTATAGTTACAAGCTAAATTGGATAAAACTTTCTTCTCAAAGAAATTCTTTTTATCAGTAGAGAAAAGTATATCAAAAATGCTTCCGTATAAAGGCTTGGATATCATGATTTAACATCCGCACTCGTTGTTAACGCGCTCTGGTAATAAATATTTTTTTATTTCGTATTTTGCGTTAGAAATATTTGTTATCAATCCTAAACGATTTTTTCCGTCTAAGTATTCTCCCAAATGAGCTTCAGCCATGTTTAAGTGATCTATACATCCGTGTAAATGACTAGTGTAACGAACAGTTATATCTCTCCTAACTCTTCTTTGAACATTGGTATCGTTAGTCTGTTTTTCTAATAATTGTAATCTGTGCTTATTCATTTTTCAAAAATTAAATTTTAGCTATAGTACTTTCTTTTTCTAGGACTACCTACGCGTTTTCTCAACGGAACGCATTTCTTTCTAACTCTTTTCACTTCTTTGAACATCTCTTTACTAGCACACAATCTCTCTTCTCTACGTCTTTCGTCAATTGACATACCTATGTAGCAAGATTCTGCTATGAATAATAAACAAATGCTTAATAAAATCTTTTTCACGATTAGAATAGTTTCTGTATTGTAAATTCTTTTTTAACTTTGCGAAAAGTAATAATGTAACGATCTTCAGTGATCTGGGTAGATTTATGAAGAAGTTTAGAATCAAATTCTACAACATCTCCGTCTTTTAAAGTATAGATTAGTGTGCCTTGAAAGTAATCTTGTAAATAGAAAATAGTATGGCCAAAATTGACCATAACTACTTTCTTTTCAAAATTTCCATGATCTCTATGCCAATCTATAGTAGTATCACTATCAGGTTTTGTTCCTTTGCATAGTAGAGCAGAATTAGCTTCCGGGTAGTATCTTTTTCTGAGAACTTCTAACCAATCTGGAAAATCTTTTTTCCATTCTACTTCTGATCTACCATCTTTAACTGATTGTAAATTGGAGCCATATCCGTACCATATTTCTATTCTCAATGGAGCATAAGAAGATTTGACGGTTTTATCAAACTCAAGTGTTCTTAGCTCATCTAGAATTCTAGATTCAACTGAATTTAAAAATTTGATAGGGCTCTCTTCCATCAAAACAATCTCTTAACACCGCGTTTTTTCAGTACACCGTACTTGTCATCAAGTTCTCTTACAAGTTCTTCTCTGTACAATGAAGGGATATTTTCATATAAAACTTCATAGTTGATGCTAAAGTACTCTGCTATAGTGATAAAGATTTCAGATCCTGCGTAATCATTACTCGTGAATCTTTCTCTAATAGCAACGTATACTTGAGGGAGTACTTGCTTAGGAAGTTTCTTTTTGTTCCCTAAAACTCTACCAGGCTCAGATTCTAAAAAATACTCATCAACTTTTGCTTCAAGTATTTTCTTTCTATTGTACTCGTAAGAGTCGTAGCATTCTCTTAAATTGTCTTCAGCGTAAAATGAATCAACTTTAGGAAGTGTATACTCTTCAAAGTCTAGATTACCTGTATTATAATCATTTGAGAATATTTTATCGTGAGAAACTTTCGGGACATATTCTTCATCTTCCGGTTCTTCAATGCTAAACCCTTCGTTGAAATCTTCGTCATCATGATTCTCATCATTATCGAAAAGCTTATTATTATTGTTGTTATTCGCCATTATCAATTGTTTATTTTCTTACTAAAAAGATGGGTTTTACGATATCTTTTCTTAGTATTTTAGAAAAATAAATAAATAGTTCTTATTCATAGTCCAATCAAATTTTTATAAAAATTTGCTAACAGTGAAGAGATATATACTAAAAAATATTTTATGGACGCCAAAGCTATTATTGATAAATTTAAAAAAGAAAAACCTTCAACTTTCCGATACTCTGTATCTAGATTAAAAGATAAATCTTTCATTTCTAGCGTAATTGATTATACCAATTTTCTTCCTGAAAATTCTACATATTCTCAGAGATTATGGCACATGACAAATGATACTTATCATATACCATTATGCCCTATATGCAAAAATGAGAATATATTCAAAGATGGGTCCAGTGGTTATACCAAATTCTGCTCTGGAAATTGCGAAATAAAAAATAAATGGTTAAAAACTTCACCTGAGAAAAAAAAAGAAATTTACAAGAAACAAAGAGAAACTAACAAAGAACGTTACGGTGATGAATTCACTTTCAGAAATGAAAAAGTCAAAGAAAAAATAAAGAAAACTTTACAAGAAAATTACGGAGAAAATGTAATAAATCCTGGTCAAATCCCAGGCATGCAAGATAGAGTAAAAGAAACTTTATATGAAAGATATGGTGTAATTAATCCAGGGTTAACTCCCCAAGCGATTAAAGCTAGAATTGAAAGATATGGAGTAGAGAATCCGTTTTCTTCTAAGGAAGTTCAAGATAAAATCAAAGAAACTAATTTAGAAAAATATGGAAATAATTGTTTTTTGCAATCAGAAATAGGGAAACAAAAAACGAAAAACACTTGTATAGAAAAGTATGGAGTAGAACATCCGATGCAAAATGCTGAAATTTTTGAAAAAGCTACTAAACACAGATCTTATGAATATTTGGCTAGTAATGGAAAAGTTTATACATTACAAGGATACGAAAAATATGCACTAGAAAAACTTTTGTTACTTTATCATGAAGATGATATAATTCATGGCACTAAAAATATAAGTAATTATCATAAATTTCAATATTTGTTTGATGGAAAAACTAAAAACTATTTTCCCGATTTTTATATAGTTTCTAAAAACTTGATAGTAGAAGTAAAAAGCATTTTTTCGTATATATATGAAAAAGAAAAGAACAGCTTAAAAAAGCAAGCTGTTCTTGAAAAAGATGTGAATTTTGAATTTTGGATATTTGATGATAAAGGAAATGAAGTTAAAATGACGGATTTATAATATCTGAATTCAAATCTTCAGTTATTCTTGAATAATCATAAGAGATAGAAAATCTTTTCTTTGTACCTTTAAAACCTTCCTCCCTGTTCGCTAATGTTTTTAAGTAATACTCAGAATTCATCAACATCATTTCATCTTGAATTATTCCGAATAGACCATCTACTGTATGTATCAGCGCAGCAGATTCTGCAATTTGTTCTAATATTACGTCATTTGTATTATAGGCTCCTCTGTTAAACTGAGAAGCTGTAACTATACACCATTCATTTCTCATAGCCATAGCTCGTAAATCTTCAGCTATTTGCTTGATTTTCATGTAACTATTTTCAGAGTTAGGATTTCGGTAATTTCTCATAATACCAATATAGTCTATCACGACTAATTTGAATTTTATACCTCTTCTTTCCTCCATTCTCTTTAACCAGTTTTCAACATCTAAAACTGATGCTGTAGAAGTAGGAAATTCCTTAACTATTAGTTGACCCGGAACAGATAATGCATCCGTTGAAATAGTAGAAAATCTCTTCTTTAGGTAAGAAGGATCTTCTGATAAGTGATTGTAATCCTGAGATGGAATATTCAGTAAGTTACAACCTAATCTTTTCATAACTTTTTGCTCAGCCATTTCTAGTGAGATGTAAGCTACGTTGTAACCGTTACGTATTCCTGCACAAGATAAATTACACAACCACATAGATTTACCAACTTTAGGTATACCTGCGAACGCAAGTAAAGTTTTTGGAGAATAACCTCCTCCTAAAACTGTATCTAAGTAATCGTATCCAGTCGAGAACCTATCTTGAATTCTTTGTCTATGTGCTTCTGGATCAAAGAAATCTGACCCTTCGTCAAACTTGAAATCTACATTGTTTCTATCAGAGATTAAAGTTTTTGCAGTTTGAACTACATCTTTTACATTCTCTGCATTTATTTTAGTAGTCTTTAAATAAGACACTAAATCTATGACAGATGTATCTAGAGTTTTGTATTCTATCCAAGCTTCAGCAGTTTCGTCTAACCAGTCTTGTTCGTATTGAGATAAATCTTCTTCGTAAATAGCTTGGATCTTCTCATCAGAGAGCTGTTCTTGTATCCCCTTAAGTTTAGCTACTTGTTTTAACTGAGCCGCTGTGGGAGACTGTGAATATTTTTTTCTAAATTCAGCTCTTAATTCGTGTGCTAATCTTATTTCTGGATTATCGAAAAATCTAGAAAGGACAGCGTTTTCTATTTCTGGCCTAGAATCTATGTAATGATAGAAAATTTTCTCTAAATGTGTACTTTGCATATTAATCTCTTAAATTTATTGTTTCTTCCGCTATAAATCCTGAATCATCTAATCTTCCAACTATAAGTGTTTCGGTTAGAGTGATGTCTGGATGAACTGTAATGCCCGCTACGTTGTATCCTGGAAACTTTTCTATCATATTATCTGGAACTCTGATAAAATTAGCCGGACCTCTTTTATGGTCTATAGCTATTTTGGTAGAAGCTTTAAGAATCTTAACTACCATTTTTCTGTAGTTTGTATCTATCATAATTCTTATATAAAAGGATTGTTGATAATTCTGAAATAGTTTCTTTTTCCTGAACCTTCTTTCATAGCTAAAAAATCTTCTTTTACTAAATTTTTTAACAGGTCCGAAATCTCTTCTTCAGATAATTTTACTTGAAAAGCTCCTTTAATCCCTAAATCAGACCATTCTTGATCTAACCTATTTCTATCGTTCAAAAAATTAACTATATCGTACAATGCATCTTCTGGAGTGGGATAAGACTCCAGAAGATGATATACTTTGAACTTATATTTAAGCTTCATTATGAGCTTCTTGATTTGAATTTACAGCTTCTTCAGTTATTTGATTAACTTCGGCTACTGTTTCAGCTTGGTTAAAAAGCTTTTCGTGAGAGTTTTCCATATCATCGTCATCTTCTAAGTTGAACATGTCTTCAAGTTCTCCTTGATCAGAAACTGTTTTAGGAAATTGGAAAATTGGAGCTATTACTTTGTCTATTCCTTCTAAGACTTCTCTAGTAAATACTTCTGCAGAGAAAAGAGCTGATCCTTTGATAGTTCTACCAAGGTGTTTTACTGCAAAAGTTTTTGCTTTATCATCAGCTTCGTAAATGTAATTACCAGTCTTAGTTCTTTCGATCTTCTGTTTACCTCTGTACATTTTTGGGATAGTTTTTTCTTCATCTTCCCATTGAGGTTCTTCTAAAATCTCTTCTACTAGTTTACCTCTTCCGATACCGCAAGTTTCCCATGAAACGTAATTTTCCAACCCTACATAAGGATTCATACCTTTGTAGAAAGATATGTGGAATTTGATAGGAATAGGCTTAACGAATCTATTTTTAACTACTTTAGAAGTTACAACTAAACCAGTTTTTGACTGCCCAGCGTCTGCAGCTTCTTCATCACCATCTTTCAATCCAGCTTTAGTAAACTCTAAAATGATAGATGC
>Ga0315908_10000674_pt1 | contig 26835 bp, 23 predicted proteins | sample LakEriMetagenome_12_FD_203520 | JGI IMG/M metagenome (GOLD analysis project Ga0315908, IMG submission 203520) | Freshwater fungal communities from buoy surface, Lake Erie, Ohio, United States - Buoy 4 MA124 | ecosystem: Environmental > Aquatic > Freshwater > Lake > Lake biofilm | place: USA...
AGAAATATAAATATCCCGATCTCCCATACCCCCAGGTTTGTCTGAAACGAAATAAACCGCCTTACCATTCGGTGAATAACATGCAGAAGATTCATGGTATTTTTCTGTATTGATATTTTTATTCATCGCCTCTGGTGTACTCCACTTGTCTCCGACCAATTGCGACTCATACATATCTCCATTATTTTTCCCAATATAGATGAGGAATTTTGTGCCATCAGCTGAAAGCCCTGAATTGGCATCATGGTCTTTTGTGTTCACCGGTTCACCCATGTTTTGTGCTGGCGACCATTTTCCATTGGGCTGACGGTAAGAGATATAAATGTCTTCGAAGTATTCGTTAATTCCTGGATCGATTTGTCCACCTACGGTATTGGGGCGACGTGATGTAAAAAGCAACACCGATTCATCAGCCGAAACTACAGGGCCATAATCCGTATACTGCGAATTCACTTCTTCCCCTAGGTTATCGATGAACACGCGAAGTGGCTTTTGTTGAAGTTCCTTCCCCGTGTAGCATTCCTGAATATAACGTTGAACTTCTTGAACGTACGGCGTATTTTCGGGTCCACTTACTTTTGATTGAAAAGATGTGTATTGTTTAACCGCTTTATCCCATTGCATATCGAGGTGATAGGCGCGACCGAGGAAATAATAAAGATAAGGATCAACATTAGGGTCTAGTTTCATGGCTTGTTCAAGGTGAGGAATAGCCTTTAATTTGAAATTTGAAAATAAATAACATTGACCTATCTTGTAGTTTAAGACCGCATTATTTGGGTTGAATTTATTGGCTTCCAAATAAGGTTCAATGGCCTGCTTGTAAAAAATTGAACCTTGCTCAAAATAAGAATCACCTTGGGCTATATTGTCCTTCGCTATTTTCAGCGCATCTTTCTGATCCTTGAAATTCTCCTTTGTAAATTCAATGCTTTGAGCCGTAGAGGTAGTCATTGAGATGAGCCATACACACATCATTACTGCCACTTTTACATACTTCATTTTTAAATCGTTCATGGTCGTGTGCTAAATATTATTGACAATCACCTAAATAGTTTCGAGCGGAGTCAACTCCCAACTCTACTGCTTTTCTCCAATCTTCGCAAGCCCCAGATTCATTGCGCAGCAATTCACGAGCAATTCCTCTATTTAGGTATGAAAAACCATTCTTTGGGTCAAGTTCAATTGCTTTTGTACAATCCGATTCGCTTCCTTGATAGTCCTTTAATTTATATTTTGCTGCGGCTCGATTGTTGTAGGCATAGGCGTATTTTGGATTCAATTGAAGTGCTTTTGTAAAATCATCAATTGCACCATTGTAATCTCCTGCATCGAGTTTTGCACTTCCACGATTGTTGTAGGCGATGTAATAATCTCCTTTAAGTTTAATAGCTTGTGTATAATCTAAAATCGCTCCTTTAAAATCGCCTTTCTTCCGTTTAGCGCTTGCCAAACTATTGAGTGTAAAAGGCATATCTGGTTTGATTTTCAACGCCGATTGGTAGTCCGCAATTGCACCATCTAAATCTCCCGATTCACGCTTTGCACTTCCACGGTCATTGTAGGCATAAGCTAAGGTCCCATCATGTTTGATCGCCTCCGTAAAGTCGCTAATCGCTGAAGCATATTCACCGTTCTCGAATTTCAGCACCCCTCTTTGGTAATACGCTTGAGCATATTGTGCATCCAATGTTATCGTGGTTGTAAAATCCTCTATTGCCCCTGGTACATCATTCAACAGCAGTTTTGTTTGGCCACGCATGAAGGCATACTCTGCTTTCGGCGCAATTGTCAACGCAGATGATAAATCCGCAATGGCCCCTGCCCTATCGTTTAATTCATTTTTCGCCGTTGCACGATTAAAAAATGCAGCATCGAATTGAGGCTTCAAACCGATTGCTTTGTCAAACTCAGCAATTGCCGACTGAAAACTATTGGCCCTTAGAAATTCCGTTCCTGCATTGTAGAACTTTTCTGCATCTTGACTACCGTCGTCGAGAATTTTAGCTTGAATAATGGTATCCCCCTGAGAAAAAGTATAAACACTCGATAAAATCAGGACTATTAGAACCGTGAAAATCTTTGATATTTGCATAAGTCATTTCGGTTAATCATTTCTTCATTGAACCGAACGAATTTAAGAATAATTTTAATCACCTCAAATGACATCAGTATGGCAGCGAATATGAAAAAAAATGCTAAGGAAATTCGAGATTTATTCCTTTTGGACGACAAAATATCATTCCTAAATTTCGGCTCATTTGGAGCTTGTCCTTCAGTTATTTTTGAAGACCTGATAAAATGGCAGAGACTTCTCGAAAAGGAACCTGTGCGATTCATCGTTGAGTATGGTCCAAAGTTTCTAGAAGAATCGAAGCAAGCTTTAGGCACGTACATTGGCGCAAATGTTTCTGATCTGATATTCGTTCCTAATCCAACTTTTGCCATCAACATATTAGCAAAGAATATTTTAAATCCAGGTGACGAAGTTTTAACAACGAACTTGGAATATGGCGCAATGGATTACACGTGGGAATATTTCTGCACTAAAACTGGAGCAAGTTACAAGCGTCAGCCAATCACACTTCCTTTGGTATCAAAAGAAAAATTCATTGAAGAGTTCTGGAAAGGCGTTTCTGATAAGACAAAAATTATTTTTATCAGCCATATAACAAGTTCAACAGGATTGATTTTTCCCGTTGAAGAAATATGTGCTGAAGCAAAACGTCGAGGATTGATCACCGTTGTCGATGGTGCGCACGTTCCTGGTCACATTCCATTGAACATTTCAACCCTTCAAGCAGATTTTTACACGGGGGCATGCCATAAGTGGATGATGACACCGAAAGGTAATTCCTTTTTGTATGTCGCCAAATCGTTTCAACCCTTACTCGAGCCACTAGTTATCAGCTGGGGTTTTAAATCCACCAATACGCAAGCATCACAATTTCAGGAATACCATCAATACAATGGAACCCGGGATTTTTCCGCTTATCTTACAATTCCCGCGGCACTTGACTTTAGAACTGAACATCATTGGGATGAATTGATAAAGAGTTGTCGCGGTTCAGTAATAAAAAAAGGAGCTGAACTGTCTCATTTCCTTGGTACTAAACCTCTCGCTCCATTGACATCTGATTTTTATGGGCAATTGTATTCCGCTAAAATTCACACAGAAAATCCAGAAGAATTGCAACGCATACTATTCACCAATTACTCCATTGAAATACCTGTTATGCGTCATGGAGACGACTGTTACATTAGGTTTTCATTCCAACCATTTTCTCAAGAAAAAGAAATTGATGCCCTGATTGTTGCCCTTGAAGAAATTCGACAAACAACGGATTTATGGTTCCGACCAACTCTTTAATTGTTAAGCCAATATTAATTTTTTCCTTACCTTCACATCGCAAAAAACAATTTATGACGAAATTCGCTACTACCTTCGCCCTACTTGCATACTTTCACTCCTTCTCCCAATATTGCATCACCAATGTAGGCCCGACAACAACGATTGACTCCAATGTCGAATCTGTAGTTTTGGTTGGTTCATCAGGATCAATTAACTATGTAGGATGTCCAGGCGTTGTTGGTGTACAAGATCTCACCGCGCTAAGTACAAACCTCAATGCAGGTGGGACATATACCATTTCCATTCAATTTGGTACATGCGGAGGGAATTACACGGGTAAAGGTCAAGCTTGGATAGACTTCAGTGGTGACGGTATATTCGATGCTGGAGAAAGTTTAGGAACTTGGGAGGGCATTCCACCAACTCCTCTTTCAACGTTTACATTTACGGTGCCTTCTGGTGCTCAAAATGGAGCAACGAGATTGCGTGTGACTCAACAAGAAGCTGCAAGTTCTTTGCCTTTGAACCCTTGTGCTTCTTTTGCATGGGGTTCAGTTATGGACTTTACAATCAATATTGCTAATGGAATCGACTGCTCGGGTTACCCTGGAGATTTCACCAATGATGCGATTGCAGTAACATCTTTGCCTTACACAAGTACAGGAAATAATTCAATCTGCTACTCCAATCAAAATTTGGTGTACAACTCGCCGGACTTGTATTACCAATTGAATCCATCTCCACTCATGCAATCCATTCACGTTTCTCTTTGTGGGTCATCCTTCGACACCTTCTTAAGTGTTATTGATGCACAAGGAAATGTTATGGCATTCAACGATGACGGAGACAATTGCGGTACAGCTTCAGAATTGACGTTCGATCCTCAAGGACAAGGTTTAGTCTATATCATCGTTGAAGGATGGGGAAATTCAACAGGAGAATTTGACATTCAAATAGATGCCAATTATCTCGGTACAGATGAATTAAATGTTGCTCCGTATAAAATCTATCCGAATCCTGCCAATGACTTTGTCCGAATAGAATCAATTCAAGGGCCAGTTAAATTCAATACGCTAACTGGTGCCAATGTGATGAGCATTGACAAATACAATGGTGAAAATATTTCATTGGCTGATTTAAAACCAGGCGTTTATTTTGTTGAATTTGAATCAAATGCAGTTCATTATTCAGAAAAAATAATCATCGAATAATGAATTCATTGGTTAGGCTACATAGCGCGATTGTAATTCTTCTCTGTCACTTTGGAGTTTCAGCACAGCCGTGGTTTGAATTACCAAATTTCATGGGGGATGCGCGTCACCGTGCCACTTCATTTTCTGTTGGAAATAAGGGTTACATGGGATTGGGACACATCAACTCCGTCGTGGACATTTTGTACGATGACATTTGGGAATTTGATCCTGCATCAAATGCATGGACACAAAAAGCAAGTTTCCCTTTAGGTCCGATATACCATTCTACTGCTTTTGTCATCGGAGATAGAGCGTATGTTGGGTCCGGCCGAATTACGGGAGGTTCCTATACCAATAAATTTTATGAATTCGATCCTCAACAAAATCTTTGGACGCCAATTGCAGATATGCCCGGTAATGCGCGAAGAGGTGCTGTTTCATTTACAATCGATGGAAAAGGATATGTTGGCACTGGACAAACGAATGCGGGTTACTCCTCAGATTTCTATTGCTATAACCCAAGTATTAATGCTTGGACACCTATAGTTCCATTCCCCGGCCCAGTACGGACCTCTTCGGTTGCATTTGCGATAGGATCTCTCGGTTATGTCGGCACCGGAAGCACCAATTCTGGTTCAACAAACGATTTCTACGCATTCGACCCAACAAATAATCAATGGCAAGTGAAAGCGAATGTTGGTCCTACAACACGTCAGGAGGCCATGGGTTTTGCACTCAATGGCAAGGGATACATAGGTACAGGTGATGATTACTCGAGTGGTAACAATTATGGTGATGTATGGGAATTCGATCCGACAAATAATACTTGGGTGCAAATTCAAGATTTTGCCGGAACAGCTAGACGTTACTTAACAGCTTTCACGATTGGTTCGCGTGCGTATGCTGGAACGGGAACCAATGGAACGAATTTCAAAGATTTCTGGATGTTTGACCAAGTGCTATCAACCTTGAGTTCCGATTTGAAGCAGATTGACATTCGATGTTATCCGAATCCTGTCAATGATGTTTTAACCATTGAGTTCCATCAAGTGCCTGAATATATTGATTTGAAAGAACTTACCTATGCCTTAATGGATTTTAGTGGTAAAATTGTAAAGACGGGAGCATTTTCGGACGGTTTGATTAAATTTGACTGTAGCGCACTTCAGAAAGGTAATTACAACGTGCAAATTAGCCACTTGAATAAATCTAGTATTCTCCAAAAGATTGTTGTGCTATGAGAATAATCTTCACCATATATGTTGTCTTTGTGTGTTTAGGCACAACCTATGCACAATGGACCAAGAAAGCGAATCTTGGAGGAGTTGGACGTCACAGAGGAACTGGGATCGCCATCGGCAATAAAGGATATATCGGACTTGGACACACCAATGGTACTGGCGTCAATATTGACTTTAAGGATTGGTGGCAATATGACCCTGCTTCAGATTCTTGGACACAAAAGGCAAATTTCCCTGTCCTTATTCACGGTGCGGTTTCTTTCGGCACAGACACAAAAGGTTATGTCGGTGGTGGTTCTACTTTAACCAGTGAATTTTTTGAGTACAACCCAGTAACAAATACCTGGATTCCTGTAGCTCCTTGCCCACTTGCTCCTGGTGATGTGCAATGCTTTAGCGTGCAGAACAAAGGCTATGTGTATTCTGGAAATCAAATCGCTGAATATGACCCTGCCAATAATGCGTGGACAATGATGGCCAATGCTCCAATTGTTTTTGGAACTTGGAGTACATCTTTTGCAAGTAATGGAAGTGGATACGTGAAGAGTGGTACTAATTTCTATGAATTCAAACCTTCGCAAAACACTTGGATTTCTAGAGCACCATTTCCTGGACAAACTTCCAATGGTGGCGCTGGTTTTTACCGTGATAATAAAGGATATTTCGTTTGTGGATATGTTGGTGGATTGAGTGTCGTTACAAACGAGGTTTGGGAATACAATGCTGGGCAAAATGCATGGAACCTAATCAGCATTTTTCCTGGTACTGCAAGAAGATTTCCAGTGGCCTTTGCGATTGGAGATAAAGGCTATTTTGGAACAGGAACAAATGGAGTGAACTTCAATGACTTCTGGTGCTTTAATTATGATCCATTGGGGATAAGCGATCAGAATAAAGATCAAGTTAAATTTCAAGCATTCCCTAACCCGAGCACTTCCGAAATACGATTAATCATTGATTCAGATGCGTTCATTACATCTACGAAGTCAACATTGGACGTATATACAAGTGCTGGTGACCTTGTTCTCACAAGAGAATTAAATCACAATGAATTGACCTTAAGCAAAAATGATTTAGGAACTGGAATTTTCATGTGTCGAATTACTCTTGATCATTCTTCAGTCGTTCAAAAACTTATTCTTCAATAATCCCATGAAATCAACCTTACTACTATTTTTTCTGTGCCTTGCAGGATTTGGGCGAACTCAAACGGCCAATTACTGGGTGAAGAAGAATGATTTTCCAGGAACGAAACGCGAACGTGCAGTTTCTTTTTCCATTGGTGCGTATGGATACATGACGACAGGTGTAGATACAACCGAATTGGTGTTGAACGACTTATGGCAGTACGATCCTACCCTTGATGTTTGGTCACAAAAAGCCAATTTACCAGGAGCGGCACGCAGAGATGCAGTTGGATTTGCGATCTCGGGCAAAGGATACGTTGTTACGGGAATAGACAATGACGAATCGGCCATGGGGAATCTACTAAACGACCTTTGGCAATACAATCCTGAATTAAATACCTGGGTACAAAAAGCCAATTTTCCTGGGAATTCAGGAATGGGAATCTATTTTGCTACCGCTTTTACAATTGATTCCAAAGGATATCTATGCTGTGGAAAGAAAGGTCCAAACTCATATTCCAATGAATTGTGGGAATACAAACCTTCAATTGACCAATGGACACAACGCGCTTCTTTCCCTGGTGGAGTGCGCTACCAATTAGCTAGTTTTAGCATTGGATATAATGGATATGTCGGACTTGGTGCCAACCAAGATATTTTCAAACGTGACTTTTGGAAATATAGTCCAGGGACAAATAGTTGGACTCAAATAGCAAATTTACCTGGTAATGAGCGAGGGAGTGCGACAACATTTTCGATTGGCGACCGTGGTTTCGTTTGCCTCGGTTCAGATGGTGGATTACTTGATGATTTGTGGGAATACAAACCAGAAACTGATACCTGGTTTTCTAGAGCAACTTTTGGAGGAAGCGAACGAAAAAATGCAATAGCATTCACTGTAGATGGACGTGTTTTTGTTGGGACAGGAAAAGGTTTTTCAGGAAAAAAAGCCAGTATTTTCGAATATATTCCACATAATTTCTTGGGTCTCGAGGATCTAGAATCAGATTTACAGTTGTTTCCGAATCCAAGTAACGACATAGTTCAGATCGCAAACATCCCAACATCTGTGGAATCTGTTGCTTTGTATACATCTGATGGGAAGGAACTTGTCAAGCAGAAAACAAACAACAACACATCTACGCATGTCGTCGTTGCAGATTTTCCAAACGGGATCTATTACATCTATCTCTATGGAAATGACAACCGTATTATTTCCTCACAACGCATTATTATCCAACATTCATGAAGCATACACTCACACTTTTCGCTTTTCTGATTGGAACATTTGGTTACGCTCAAAACCTCTGGGAACAGCGGGACTCAGTAAAAGGTTCTCCACGTTCAGTTTGTGCTGCCTTTTCACTTGAAGGACAAGGTTATGTTGTTGGTGGTGTCGATGATTTCGGCTTCAAAAGAAAAATGTATTCTTACAACCAAATTCAAAACGACTGGGATGAAGAATCATCATTGGGTGGGCCAAATGGAGATGGTTTGGATCGTGGATCAGCCAATGCTTTTTCAATTGGTTTAAAAGCATATATCTGCCTTGGGCAAGGACAAACCAATGCCTACTTTGGAGACCTATGGGAATATGACCTTGCCACAGACACATGGACACAAAAAGCAGATTTTGCTGGTGGTCCAAGACGTCAAGCCGTAGCTTTCACTATCGGTAATTTTGCTTATGTGGGAACTGGTCAAGATGTTACTGGGTTTCGCAACGATTTTTACCGCTACGATCCAGTAAACAATGTTTGGGAGCAAATGGCAGACTTCGCTGGTACACCGCGTAAGCAAGCCGTTGGATTTGCTATGGGTGATGATGGATATGTTGGGACAGGTGACGATGGAGTATTGCGTAACGACTTCTGGCAATACAATGTGGCATTAAATCAATGGTTTCAGAAAGCTAATTTTCCTGGGACAGCAAGATCAGGTGCAACGGGTTGGGGAACATTTCCTACAGGATTTATTGCAACTGGCGAGGACTTAACGAGTGAATACAAAAAGGACGTTTGGGAATACAGCTACTTCAACAATACTTGGATTCAACAAAGTGATATCCCCGGTCCGGGGAGGAAAAATGCCTTCTCATTTGTATTAGCGGGAACAGCCTTTGTAGGCGCTGGGTATGGTGGTGAATTTTATGATGATTTTTACGCATACTATGGAATTCTGGGTTTAGAAGAAAATCAAACTCATATTGAATCTGTCGTCTACCCTATTCCAGCTCAAGAATCTGTGACCATTGAAGTCAACGATGCATTCGAGATTACTGAACTTTTCTTGTTTGATTTAACAGGCAAAAAATGTCAGGTTTCTTTCCAATGGAATGTCCATAAAAATAGTATTTCACTGGACTTATCTCAGTTTTCAGATGGCATATATCAGTATGTGATTTCTATGCAGAATGGAACAAAATCAAACGGGAAAATTACTGTGTTGTGAAAAAACTGATTTTCCTATTCTGCCTCATCGCGTTTTCTTGCTCTGAAAACAAGGTTACTGAAAATTCAAAATCGGATACTTCTATTGAACAAAACACAGAAGATTCGAATAATAAAGCACCAAAGCCAAGGACTGATATTCCCACGAGCAAAAGTCAATATTCATTTGAAACAATTGGTACATCTGGTAATTTTGGCTATCAAATTTTTGATGCTTCAGGAAAAATGACCATCAATCAACCTACAATCCCAGCGATCCAAGGGAACAAAGGATTCCTAACAGAAAAAGATGCTCAAACTGCAGCCGCCTTTGTCATTCAAAAGATTGACAAGGGCATCTTCCCTCCTACTTTTTCTTTAGCTGAGTTAGATAGCCTTGGAATAAAATACTAGATTTTTATCCCAACGAATAAGTGTTTTTTGTCATTTTTAGAAGGTGATTTTGTGGTCTTTTTTGAATGGCCTAGCTTTACTTTCAACAACTGATTAAACACCCTGTCTCATGCTTAAACCACTCCTAACGCTGCTTTGCAGTTGTACTTTTACCTTGGTCTACAGCCAAGAATTCTCCTATTCTTTTTCTGGAAAGATGAGTATCGATGAACTTTTGCGTTTGAAAGATTCGTTGTCACAATTTCCGATTAACACCTACAATATCACTCTAAAGCCAGAGCAAGAACTCGGGTATTTGAACTTTTCATGGGAGGAAATACCACATGGAGAGAATCCCAATATTTTCAGTCTAGCAGATATCAAAAGGACCTTACTGGAATTCGGGCTAATTCCGCAGCAATGTGATGCTTACTTCAAACCCAAAATGCAATGAAACACTTCATTCTTTTCGTCTTATTTGTTTTATCTCAATTTGATACTTACGGACAATACGACCATTGTTCGAGTGCAGGCCTACTTACAATCAATTCCAATTGTACTTTTGAACAAGGAACGACAAGTGGAGCAACTCAATCGATCCCTGGTTGCTCAGGAAACGCCAATGATGACGTTTGGTATTACTTCGTTGCCAATACCCCTCAAATCAATATTCTTGTTCAATCATCCTCGCAATTTGACGCTGTAGTGCAGGTATTTAATGGAACTTGCGGAGCACTGAATTCAATCATCTGCAAAGATGCCTCTGGCCTTGGCCAAAATGAACAGTTCGATTTGGTTGGACTTGTTCAAGGTCAACAATACTACATCCGGGTGTATGACTATTTGTCTTCGAATGGAGGCAATTTCTCAATCTGTTTAACAGGAAGCAATTCCATAATTCCAAGCAATGACGAACCTTGTTCAGCGATTATTATTCCTGAAGTCACTAGTGCATGCAACTATAGTGTATTTACAACCGTTGGAGCAAGTGCCACCACGACGGCACCACCACCCTCATTGTGCTCAGAAGGATCATCTCCACAACAAGGTGGATTCTCAAACAATAGCAAAGACGTATGGTTTAAAATTCTAGTACCTGAAACCGGAAATCTCCATATTATTTCGAAACCAAATTTGGGACAAGGAGCGTTAACAGATGGTGTAATGGCCTTATATTCTGGAAACTGCAATTCACTCAATCAAATTACCTGTAGCGATGATCATTCTGCGTACCCTGGAATTACAAACGACCTGTTGCCTTTGATTTCTGCAAGCAACTTAATCTCTGGAAGCTATGTTTATTTGCGATTTTGGGGATATGGAAGTACATCAGGTAGCTTCGGAATATGTGTCACCACAAGTACCAATGATGATTGTGCCAACGCACTTTATATCTGTGACATCAATGGGTATAGTGCAACAACGAGTGGCGCCTACACTGCCGATCGTCCCAGCAATATGCAAGGAAATAACGAAGACATAAACGGAACTAACATGACAGACGGCGTTAACTCGGGAGGAATTTTCGGTCAAGAAGGACCTTGGGGTTCAGGCGCCTCCGGATTTAATGTCACGATCAATAATAATTCATGGATTCGATTTACCGCAGCATCAACAACAGCAGTTTTAAATGTGGTCATCTATGACTGTTGGATCGGCAACTATCCCTCTGGAGGTTTACAAATGCAAGTGTTTTCTGGGAGTAACTGTGGTGATTTTATTCCAGTATCTGACTTTAAAGAGAGCAGCACAGGATTTACACTCACAGCAAACAACCTGACCCCAGGATTCGATTACTACTTAATGGTGGATGGATTTGCCGGGGACATCTGTGGATACACAATCTCTGCAGAATCTGGTATTCAATTCCCTGAGATCATTGACATCCCACCTATTTGCAGTGGAGACACAACCACGATCTCTGCTCCATTTGGAGCAAATACCTATTTGTGGCAAAATGGAGAATCAACCCAAAACATCACCGTTTGTCCAACGACAACTCAAACGTATACCTGCGAAGTCACTGGACTGTGTGATTTTAAGCAGCTACTTGAAACAACCATCACCGTAGTTCCAATTCCCTCCATTGAAATAGTGAATGGAGATACTATAGGCGTATGTTTCAACGAAGAAATTCAATTAAATGTGATTGGCGCCGATCACTACCAATGGGAAGATGGACCTAACACCGAAAATTGGACATTGTTGGGACAAAACACTGGCTATTATTCTGTGGTTGGCGAAAGCAATGGGTGTTCAGCCCGAGATTCCATTTTTGTCCAAATTCAACCACAACCACAAATTGAACTTTTTTCTTCCAATAATGCTACGCCGCTTTGCGAAAATGCTATGCTTTCACTATACGCATTCGGAGCTCAATCCTACACATGGCAACTGCCCAACGGAACAATCATACTATCAGACTCTATTTACATTGAGCAGCTACAACTTCACGATGAAGGGGCTTACACAATTACTGGAACCAATCAATATGGTTGCACATCAATCGATAGTATTCTTTTGAGCATCGAACCTAATCCTAATTTGGAGATTAATTGTACCGATACGCTACTCTGCCTCTCTGAAAAAACCGTAATCTCAGTAACTGGTGCAGAAAACTATCTGTGGACAGGACCTATGAATTTTTCCTCGAATAACAGCTCAATTTCATTCAATTCTTTTACTTCGGAACAAGCAGGTTGGTATGCCATATCTGCAATGGCTACGAGCGGATGTGTTATGGATGATTCTATCCAAATTTTAATGCAAGACGCAGAGGAGTGCTTTCTGATTCCCGAATTGGTAACGCCTAACAATGATGGAAAAAACGATGTCTGGCATATTCAAGGATTAGATCCACTACTGACATACAACATTGAAATTTTCAACCGTTGGGGAAACCGAATATTTGCGCAATCAGACTATGCAAATGATTGGAATTGCCGAAGCAATTGCGGATGGATGATCGATCAAAAAAACGGTCTAGTCCCGACTGGTACCTACTTCTATATCTTAAAAATTGCAGACAATTTCGAATCCGTTTTCAATGGATACCTCGAAATATACTATTAAACATACGCTATGAAAAGTATATTCCTTTTTCTTATACTACATCTTATTTCTGTCAAACTTTTGGCACAGCAAGATGAACAAATGTCCCTTTATCAATACAATCTAACAGCATTTAATCCTGCTTATACAGGAATGAAAGGACGGTTGAATTGTTCTGTATTGAGCCGATTTCAGTGGATTAACTTTCCAGGTGCACCAAACACCCAATGGCTAAGCGTACATTCCTCAATTCTAAAGAACCGCCTCGGCATCGGTGCAGTCTTTATCCATGACCAAATTGGTAAGCGAGGAAGAACTGGGGTGAACATGCATTTGGCCAGTGGAATAAAATTAAAGGGCAATGAACAAGTGCGTGTTGGATTTTCCTTTGGGGTTGATCAATATCATGTAGACTTCACCGAAGCACTTGTCAATGACCCCAATGATGCATTGGCCGTAAACCAATTTTCATATTCACGCTTAAATGTCGGATTGGGAATTTATTACGTTGGTAAAAAATTCCATGTTGGATTTTCAATCCCTCGGATTTTTCCTATTGTAAGTAAGAGCAATGTTCTTTACGTAAAACTCTATTCGCCTCATTATTACTTTTCTGCTTCGAGACTTTTTGAGATGAACAATAAGCTAGATTGGCGACAATCATTCCTTTTAAAATATGTAAGAAATGCCCCGATAACCGTAGACTTAAATTCAACACTTATTATTAATGAACGTTTTCAAATTGGAATACTCTACAGGCTGCATGAGGCCATTGGTCTATCTGGATTAATGAAAATCAAGGAACAACTGACCATTGGATACAATTATGATTTTCCGATCAACGGACTATTCTCAACCCAAGATGGCACACATGAGGTTATGTTGCAGTATGAATTAAAAGAAAAGGTGACCAAAAAAAGTACTCCTAAATTTTAAATGGTGCGAAGCGAGACATAATGAACCAACAAAAAAAGAGCCATTCATAATTGAATGGCTCTTCTCTTTACATTAAAAAATGATCAACGTCAGAACTATTGTTTTACAAATTTTGACGTGTTTGAAAAATTATTGTTTGTTGTGATCTGAATAAAGTACTGACCGTTTTGCAAGTCAGAAACCGAAATTTCACTGTTGGAAATCTTACCCGCTTTAACCACTGCACCAATCGCGTTGATGATCGTAAAATCTGTAGCTTCTGCATCACTCACACGAATAAACTCTGATGTTGGGTTTGGATAAACCGTTAGGTCAGTCATTTCATTGTCGAAAATGCTTGCAAGACTTGGTAACAATACCGCGTCAATAACATGAACTACACCATTGAATGCCGCAACATCAGCAAGTGTAACATTTGAAGCATTCACTTTAACACCGTTTGTCAAGTCAATAGTAACACTTTGACCATTCAACGTAGCGACAGAACCGTTCGTCAATTGATTTGAAAGAACTTCAGTTCCCAAAACGTGGTACAACAAGATGTCACCCAATTGTGGATGCGCTAAAACACCATTTAAATCAGTACCTAATGCTGTCGCTAAGTTATCAAAAGCAGTATTGGTTGGCGCAAAAACTGTAAACGTTCCAAAAGGGTCTGTTAACGCAGGCAACAATTCTGCTTTCACAACTGCCGCAGCCAATGACGTAAATCCATTATCAATAGCTACATCAACCACTGTTTCAACTGGCAAAACAACTTTATTAAGAACATGAACTACACCATTGTCTGCAGCGATATCAACTGAAGTAACCTGTGCTTGGTTTACAAAAACATCTCCAGTTGAAGTTACTGTTAATTTCAAGCTGTTGGTAGTACTCAACGGTTGAACAATAGCTCCATTCGTTACAGCACTTGAAGGAACTTCTGTTCCTAAAACATGGTATGCCAACACATCAGCTAAGTTCGGTAAAGCCAAAAGACCAGCAACATTTGTCCCCAGTGAAGTTGCTAACTGATCGAAAGCTGCATTAGTAGGAGCAAATACCGTCAATGTAGCCAATGGATTCGTTACTGCAGGTAATAATTCTGCTGTTATAATAGCCGTTGTTAATGTTGAAAATCCGTTGTCGATTGCAACATCAGCAACAGTTTCAGCTGGCAATAAGACACCATTCAATACGTGCACAACACCGTTGTTTGCTGTCAAATCAGCTGTTGTAACTTTTGCTTGGTTAATATAAACCGTACCAAGTGAAGTTTTCGTCAACTTCAAGGTATTTGTTGTGCTCAATGGTTGAACAATAGCACCATTCGTTACTGCCGTTGAAGGAACGATTGTACCGAGAACATGATAAGTCAAGATATCAGTCAAATTAGGCAAAGCCAAAAGACCACTTATGTTTGTACCAAGAGCTGTTGCTATGGCAAGAAACGCATTGTCATCTGGTGCGAAAACTGTGAGTGTTGCCGCATTGTTTTTCAAAGCAACATCCAATCCTTGTTGAACTAAAGCTGCTTCTAAATAATTGTGGTTAGGACTAACAGCAATCACATCGTCGAATACATTTGTTTGAGCATGCATTCCAAAAGAGATCGCGAGCATTGATAACGAGACAGTAATCCTCGACAACACATTTCTTGAGTTTTGTTTTTTCTTCATATTTTTTTTGTTTAATAAATTGGTTATAATAATTAAACAAGACTGCTCCAGAAAGGTTGAATAAATTTAGATTAAAAGATTTTATGATATTATATAATTTGTAAATCGACAATCTTTTATTCAATGAATTAAAGAGAAAAAAACCCATGTAGCCTTGTTTTCCGAAGCTTCAGAAAACACGTTTAGGATTGCCGACAATCGTTGTAATCTGCTGTTCGAATTTCTTCTCTACTCGATTGCTCGAGTTGCAGCCCGCCATTGCTTGTCTGAGACTCTCCTGAAGGTCAAAAAATGTAAGCTTCAAGATGATACTACATGGGCTCCACTTTTGGTGGATCGAGTCGCTGCACCTTCTTTGAGGTTGTACTCGTGCCATAAAAGTACGAAAAGTCTTGCGTCATTTGTTCACTTGACATAAAGAAACATGATTCGACCGAACTTCACATTTCTAACTTTCAATAATTACCTATCTTCGCAACCTATGCAAAGGATTAAAAAGATACTTTACAAACTTCTTTCTGAGCGACAATACCTTCGTGTTTTGCATCGTTCATTTTATTTGTTGTACGACCTAAAGCTTTTGAAAAATGACAAAAGATTCAAATTTCACTACGCTGTTAAGCAACTTATTAAACCGGAATATACCGTTGTAGACATTGGTGCCAATCTTGGTTATTTCTCTCGGAACTTTGCACGGTTGGCAAATAAAGGAAAAGTCATATCCATCGAACCCGTTCCTCAGTTTTTTGATATTCTTGATTCGTTTATGAAGCGATATTCTCATTCGGTCAGGTACAATGTAGCTTTGGGAATTGAAGAAGGCACGATTACCATGGTTCTTCCCAAATCAAACGGAATGATTCGCACAGGTTTGCCGCACATTGCCGAAAGCGACGAAGAACAAAAGCAACATGACACTAAGGAGGTTAAAATCGTGAAAGGATCTGAATTACTCAGTAATTTGGACCGCATTGACTATATCAAATGTGACATTGAAGGATATGAATTGAATGTCTTCAAAGAAATTTCCTTACTCATAGATCGACATAAGCCAATTGTTCAGATTGAGATTGCGCCAAAAAATTTAGATGAAATGTCCAAGTTGTTTTCCGATTTAGGATTCGTTCAATATGGAATTGTCAATGGAAAAATTGTTGCAGAAAATGGAGCGCAACAAGAAGAAGGCGATTATTTATACGTGCACAGAAGCAAAACGCAATTATTAAATTGAGTTCTTTTGTGTTATTATTTAAACCTTATAATGTTCAACTTTTAAATTAAGGAAAAATGAAAAAAATGTTTACCCTAGCTTTATTCCTCATCGGAATTACTGTTCAGTTAAACGCTCAACGCATGATGAACGGATCACGCAGTACTGTTGGATATATTGAAAATGGTCGTGTAATGAACGTTTCAAGATCAACAATAGGATACATTGAAAATGGGCGTGTAATGAATGGTTCACGCTCTACAATAGGCTACATAGAGAATGGCCGTGTGATGAATGGTTCACGTTCGACAATTGGTTACATTGAAAATGGACGAGTAATGAATGGTTCACGTTCGACAATTGGTTATATCGAAGACGGTCGCGCTATGAATGGTTCACGCTCAACGATTGGCTATTATGAGTCAGTTCGTGGAGAGGATGCTGCACTCTTTTTCTTTTTCTTCTTTTTGTAAGGAATAGCCCATTACTTGGGTTCTTAATCGTTCTTCGCCTGGGCATTTTTCAAGTGCTCCAATTCCGTTTCAGTGCCTTTTGAGCGTTCGCGTTGAAGGTCCAATTGATGTTGCAATGATTCAATTTGCAATTCAAGTTCTTTAGTCTTGGCTGTGTGCGTCTTCATCTCATCAATTTCAACATCCTTGGACTTGAATTTACGGTAAGCAAATACATACGAAATGGCATACCCCCCCACCACAGAACCTAGAATAATCAAACTAAGAGGAATCGTTGGTTTCCAGAAAATTAAATGAACTTGAATATCAGTCCAATTCAATGTGGCAAAAACCACAGTCAGGGTTCCAATAACGACACTGATTATGAATTTTGCTTTACCAGCAAATGATAGGTTTTTCCAGTATTCTTCCATGGTATATATTTGAGAACGAAAATACTAAATCTACTAACTTGAACATTTCTTTCTCTTCATTTTTATCATTCTTTCAACTTGACGTTAAAAGGCATTTGATTTTTTGCCGATTATCCTATCTTTGCGCCGTCGAAAAATTTAACCATGGCAACAACAGCAGATATTAAAAACGGTTTGTGCATCAAACACAACGAGAAATTATTTCAAATTATTGAATTCCAACATGTGAAACCGGGTAAAGGCCCTGCTTTTGTGCGTACAAAAATGCGTCAAATTGAATCAGGAAAGGTACTTGACCATACGTTCTCTGCTGGACATAAGATTGAAACAGTGCGTATTGAAAACCGCGAATACCAATACTTGTATCAGGAAAGTGATGACTATGTTTTCATGAATAATGAATCATTTGAACAGGTCAATATCCCTGGTAAAATGGTGGAAAAACCAAAGTTCTTGCAAGAAGGCATGATTTGCAACATCTTGTTCCATGCTGAGGAGGAAACCCCATTGGTTGTTGATTTACCAATGTACATCATCTCGGAGGTTACCTACACGGAACCTGGAGTTAAAGGTGATACCGCTACAAACTCAATGAAGCCTGCTACGATTGCTACTGGAGCTGATGTCAAAGTTCCGTTGTTTATTGATAATGGTGAGATCATCAAAATTGACACGCGCACAGGGGTTTATGTTGAGCGTGTAAAAAACTAATTTTAGTCATTCTAATACATGAAGGGATTCAAATGAATCCCTTTTTTTATATGCCAATTCTCCAACTCGGTAACGTACAATTGCATTTTGAATCCATCACCGTTCCATCTTCCGAACGAGATGATCTTGTCTTAATTTTTCTACACGAAGCTCTTGGCTCTATCCCACAATGGAGAAACTTTCCACCTACGTTATGCTCAAGCGTCGGCCTGTCTGGTATTGTCTACGAAAGACAAGGCTATGGTCAGTCATCTCCACTTTCTCAGGTAAGAAATGAAAAGTATCTCCATGACTATGCCTTGTGTGAATTACCTGCATTTATTGAAGAAATTCTGCCGCCAGAAAAGAGAATTATTCTTGTTGGACATTCCGATGGCGGAACCATTGCACTCCTTTATGCCAGTGCCTTTCCGAAACGAGTTGCTGGAATAATTACCTTAGCTGCACATGTGATCAATGAGCCAGAAACAATAGCAGGAATTCGTCCCGCAGTGCAGGCATATGCGGAAGGGAAACTCGATAAACTCAAAAGCTACCACGGCGAAAAAACCGATACATTGTTTAAATCTTGGTCGGATACTTGGCAGTCAAAAACGTTTCAGAATTGGACTATTGAAAATGAGATTCAGGGAATACAAGCTCCTTCACTCATTCTTCAAGGTCAACGTGACCAATACGGTACACAAAAGCAATTGGACATTATTGGATCGTCAATGAAAGTTTTGTGCTTCATTGAAATGATTCCCGGATTAGGTCATCACCCCCATCTGGAGGATACAATTGGCACTGCGGCAAGAATTACATCCTTCATCAACGAACATATTTTGCTAAAATAGCTCTTCCTTTGAACTTTATTTAGCTTTGGTTGGTTATCAAAAGTATGGACAACAAAGAGTTTATAAATCCGATTGACAAGGATAAGATTACGGAGAATCCACATTCCTTGGAATATGCCCATCATGCAGGCAGTGCCCTAATCAAACCAGAAGATCAAGGCAAGATAAAGGGTCGCGCACTGTCCGCGATGGAGCACCAGACTGACATGCAATTGAATCAGATTTATGAGCAAATGCAATTGTTGGCTGATCAGGCTAAAAAGCTACAAGACCGCAAGAACATTTCCGAGTTCATCTATACGGCTGAGATGCGTTTTGAACCGCTAATCAATCACACATATCACCTCTATCAAAAGGAAAACGGCAGTTACTTGTTGTCACTCATTGCTCCTAACCAATGGGGACGTTCTGGTGTTTCATTTACTTGGATAGCCACCGTGAAATTGTTGGCCGATCACACTTGGGATGTACTGGAGAAACAGAGTGAGAGTGATGAGTGAGGAAACACTTCGTTTTCGTCTGAATCTCTTAAAAACCTGATATCTAAACATCAAAGCTACCTCACAAAAACCCACTCCTTGTCCGAAGACAACTTCTCGTCGAATGCATACCCGTCGACATCATATAGTTTCAACTCCTCTGGATGTTGGATATTCTGTTTGACAATGTATCGCGCCATAGCTCCTCTAGCGTGCTTCGCATACATCATAACAATTTTATATTGACCTTCTTTAAATTCCTTAAAAACAGGCGTGATGACTTGATTCTTAAGTCGTTTTTGATCTATTACTTTGAAATATTCAGCTGAAGCCAAATTGATAATCGATTCATCTTTCGCCACTTCTTTTTTCAAAAAATCGGTTGGCTTACTGCCCCAAAATTGATAGAGTGAACCTACTTTCGGTGTTATCGCCCAACGTGTTCCCATCTCCAAGCGATAAGGCGTCATTAAATCCAAGGGTTTCAAAATCCCATATAGACCTGAAAGTATTCGAATTGAAGCATTTGCTCGGATCAATTCATCGGCAGATAAAGAATAAAAATCCAATCCTCTATAAACCTCCCCACTAAATGCAAATGCCGCAGGAACGATCTCATCCGTTTGTTCTTTAGGAAATTCAAAGTGCTTAAAACGATGCTCATTTAATTCAGCCAATTCGCGAGACACCCCCATCAATTCCATTAAATTCTTTGCCTTCATTTTTGCTAATTTATTGACCAGTGATGTCGTTTCTTTCTCAAATACCGGAAGAGTAACATCTTGATATTTAGATACATTGGAAGTGTCAATTGATTTTGCCGGAGACAGTAAGATTATCATGAAATGTTGTTTTGTGTAAAATTACAGATGAGAACGGTTTTTCAACGAAAAAACTCAATGGATTTTTTTTGATTTTTTAACAAAAACTAAGTAATTTGGCAAAGTTAATTCTAAATTAAACCATGAAAAAACTTTTACTTTCCCTGTCCATCATCTCGTTTGCATGGAGTACGGATTACGTTTTCTCGCAAAACACCCCTGAATCAGGTGTCATCTATTGCGAGTCTTTCGGTGTATCCCGTCCATTACGAGAACTTGCTGAAGAGAATCCAGCAAACTTAAAACAAATTGACCGTCAACACAAAAAAGAGAAAATCAAGGAGTCGAAAGACCGTAAAACGCGTAAACCTCAAGAATTTAAATTCTCTGTGGAGCAAGATGGAATTGCCTATGGAAACGATCCGTCTTTGATGCAATCACAAATGGGATCGCGCCCTGGACCTTCTCAAAAAGTGAATGTGGCTGGTCAAGCAGTCAATTCATTCCGTCCAATGGACCCATCTGGGGCTATAGGTCCGAACTATTATGTTCAGATGATTAACTCTACAACAATTCGTGTGTACAATAGTACTACAGGAGCAACGGTTGGTAATGCCGTAACTCTTGGTACATTGTGGAATCCAGATTTAAGTTCCAACGATGGTGACCCGATTGTAATGTATGACCGTTTTGCTGATCGTTGGTTCCTCGCACAGTTTGGAGTTTCGGGTAATAAGATTCATATCGCTGTTTCGACTACAAACGATCCGATGGGTTCTTATTACACATACACTTATACATCACCACAGTTCCCTGACTACCTCAAGTTCTCCATTTGGCAAGACGGGTATTACATGACATCTAACCAGTCTTCTCAGAAAGTATTTGCTTTCGAACGCACAGCAATGCTTGCGGGAAGTGCAAATGCACGTTCTGTATTTGCGTCATACAATCCACCAGATGGAGGAGGGTTCTTCTGTCCTCTACCTGGTGATGCGGATGGGAATGGTGGTTTACCAAATGCTGGTACACCATGTCCGATTTTCTCTTACTCAGACAATGCTTGGGGTGGTGGTACAATCGATGGTATTCAAATTTACCAAATGGCGGTTAACTGGACACCAACAACGCCTACAGCAACAATCTCTTTTGTTTCTGCAGTGCCAACTTCTTCTTTTGATGGATCGTACAACGCTTCTTGGAATGATATCGCTCAACCGGGAACAACTCAAAAACTTGATGGTATCGGTGGGGTTTTGACTTATCGAGCTCAATGGAGAAAATGGGCAGGCTACAACACCGTTGTATTGAACTGGGGAGTGAGAATTAGCAGCACTCAACGTTCAATCATGTGGGCTGAGTTGCGTCAAAATCAATCCACTGGAGCATGGTCAGTTTATCAACAACAAATATATATTCCTGATGCATTGTACCGTTGGGTAGGTTCAATCGCTATGGATGACCTTGGAAATATTGGATTATGTTATGTTCGCTCTGGTTCATCTGGAACAAATTACCCAAGTTGTGCCTACACAGGTCGTCTTGCGTCTGACCCATTAAATCAAATGACATTTGCTGAAACTACTGCAGCTGCTGGTTCTGCCTCTTATACAGGCGGAGGTAACCGCTTCGGTGACTACTCACACACCACTTTGTCTCCTGATGGATCTACATTCTGGCACACAAGTGAATATGGCGGTACGAACTCTAGTTCCATGAGAACACGAGTTTACTCTTTCCAATTGGCTTTGCCAACAAATGCGAATGTTTCTATTAATTCAAGTGATACAGACAACTCAATTTGTGCAGGCACATCGGTGACATTCACAGCAACGGCAACAAATGGTGGAACAAATCCATCATACCAATGGCAATTGAATGGCGCTAATGTTGGAACGAACAGTTCTACATACACCAATGCCAATTTGAATTCATCAGACGTTGTTACATGTATTATGACGTCAAACCAAAGTGGTGCTACAAACAACCCTGCTACATCAAACGCGATCACAACAATTGTAAACACAACAGTAACACCATCGGTTTCTATCAGTGGAGACAACACCATTTGTTCAGGTACGTCAACGACATTCACGGCTGCAGCAGTAAACTCTGGTTCTTCACCAAGCTACCAATGGCAAGTTAATGGAAATAATGTTGGTGTAAATAGCCCAACATTGACTTCTACAGTTTTGACAAATGGTGCTTCTGTAACGTGCACAATGACTTCGAACGCGGCTTGTGTGACTACACCTACTGCAATATCGAACACAGTAACAATGAACGTTACAACTACTCCAGCTACACCAACTATCACAAACAATGGTGGTATTTTGACGTCAAGTGCAACATCTGGTAACCAATGGTACTTCAATGGTTCAATCATCTCTGGTGCAACAGGACAAACTTACACGCCAACAGCGAACGGAGTTTACACTGTTATTGCAACGAGTAATGGTTGTACTTCAGGAACATCGGTAGGTTCGACAATTAGTGGATTAGGAGTGGAAGAAATGGATCCTTATGCATTCACGATCTACCCTAACCCATCACAAGGTGACTTCACGGTATCATTCAATGCGATGGTTACGGAGACATATTCATTACGTGTATTTGACGAAATGGGTAAATTGGTTTACGATGACCAATTATCGAATGTGAATGGTGAAACGAAAAAAGAAGTTCGCCTAGGTCGTTTGGCTACTGGTGCATACACCGTTGTATTATCAAACGGTTCTGTTGAAACAAAGAGAAAAATGATTATCAAAAGATAATTCGTTCAGAACTATAAATTAGGAAAGGGTCTACTTCGGTAGGCCTTTTTTTTTACTAAACTATTTGGTTTCTTCTTTTTCAGTGTGAAAGTATATTCATTCAAATGTATCCTTACTTGACGTAAAATCGAAAGGTGAAATAAAAGGACCGAAGTCCAGCAAAGTGATCGAGCATATTGGCTTACTTGTCCAAGAGCTCCCAAGATCCATTCATCCCGAAGTAAATAAAATCATACTGTTCTGTCATGTGGAAGACTTTCACGAGATTGACCATCATTCAGTATCGAAACTAAATACTTTGATCTCGCTGCGGCTCATGTTAACCGCAATTTACAATGGGTGGAATCTTACAAAAACACTTGAATAACTATGTTAAGTGTGAATCTTCAAATCTGATTGAGCTGTTTTTTCAACAACAAACCATATCTCTTCGAACACCTCTGATTGACAGTATGCGAAATACACATTTAAAAAATAGGCCAATTGAAAAGGCAAGATTTTACTTGGTCATGGAATCAATTAGAAGTAAATGGTGTTACCAACTCCCGCCTGAACCGCTACCGCCAAAGCCACCACCACCGAAACCACCAAAGTTGCTTCCACCGCCAGAGCTAGAGCCACCGCCCCATCCTCCACCGCCGAAGAAGATTCCGCCAGAGCCCATGGTGAAACCTCCACCTCGTCCTCCTCTGCCACCTCTTCTAAAAAAGAAAATAATGAAGAGCGCAATCAGAATTAATATACCAAATACTTTGAATGGACTGTCTTCGCTACTTGTTCGGTTGGCATACTCCTTCTCGTCGTATTCCTTTTTTACCAAAGCCATGATCACTGTCAAGGCAGCATCTATTCCTTTGTAATATTCGCTATTCTTGAAATGAGGCAATAACTCATTTTCCAAAATGCGCTTACCCGTCAAACTTCCTATGACTCCTTCCAACCCATAGCCGACTACCAATTCAAATTTTCGTTCACCAGAACCGCCTGTTGGTTTAATTAAAAGTACCGCACCATTATCAAACTTCTTTTTGCCCACGCCCCAAGCATGACCTAGATCCGTCGCGTACTCCCAAGGAGAGTACCCCTGTAAATCATCAATAATGACAACAACAATTTCGTTCGATGTTTCTTTCTCAAAATCATCCAGCTTCTTTTCAATTTTCAATGCCTGATCGGCTGATAAAAAGTCCGGAAACTGCTTGGAAAAATTGTTGTAAAACTTTGTTGGATTGGGAGCTGGTGGTATAACAGAATTTTTGGCTAACGCGCCAAAAGCAAACACCAAAAACGTTATTACGAACAAGAACTTATTGATTACTTGATTTCTCATCTCAACCAAGTGTAATGTCATTATCCAATTCGTTCACATCACCCTCCTCAAAAGGATATGTCAACTTCATTTGTTGACCTACCATTGCGATACCTTCACGAAGACCTTGAACATATTTGGATTGCTTAAAGAAGGAAATCATCAATTCGCGTTCATCGTCCCAAAAATGTTCAGGCACATGCGCATTTATTCCTTCATCTCCTATGATCGCTAATTTATGATTCTGTGTGGCCACATAAATCAACACTGCATTTCTATACTTGGTATCGTGCATGTTGAGCGAATTAAAGATGCGTATCGCCTTCTTTACAGGATTTCCAAAACACCTTTTATCGATATGCACGCGAATTTCTCCAGACGTCTGCTTTTCAGCTTCGGCTATGGCATCGCGAATCTGTTGAAGATCTGATTCTGAGAAATCTGGAACCATACGCAATTTACAGGTTATCCTGTCTCATCTTTTTAAGGTCAGGTGCATTTTCACTTCCCGGTGTAGATGAGAAGTAGGCACGCTTTTCAAAACCGAAAACACCAGCCCAGATATTAGTAGGAAAACGACGAATCGATTTGTTGTACTCTTCACACAACAAGTTGAATCGACGGCGTTCAACTGAAATCATGTTCTCCATATTTTCATATTGACCCTGGAAATCGCGGAATGCATCCGTTGCACGCAGCTGTGGATAGTTTTCAGAAATCGCCAATAAACGACCTAATGATGAACTAAACTGGTCCTGAACCTCTTGAAATTTCTTGATATTTTCTTCCGAAAGATCATCTACAGAAAGAGTAATCTTCGTAGCATTTGTTCGTGCTTCAATGATTTCCTTTAATGTTTGCTTTTCGTATTCAGCTCCGGCCAAAACGATTTCAAACAAGTTCTTGGTCTTATCCATTCGTTCTTGATAACGAACTTCCACTTGTTTCCATTGTCCATTGATTGACTCGTCCTTATTTACAAAAGAATTATACGTTGAACATCCATTAAAAACAGCCAACAAAAGGGCACCTAAAACAACAAAAAGAAGAATTCTCGAAGTACTCATACAAAATATTTGATGCGTAAATATAGGTCTTTTCGTTGGCCACTTACATGCTTTAACAAAAAATAGGAAATGTCTAGATGCTTGCACTTGAGTCGAAACAGTTACCAAAATCAGTATAAAACAGAGTGGATTAACCATATATGAACCAATCATTAAATTCATACGTATATTTGTATACGCTAAATTGAGTCCCTTGAATAGTTCACTACTTTTCCATAGAATTGCCGGTAGCATCGCTCTAACACTTCTAACTTTCGTGTCGTTTTGTCAAACAAATCATTGGGAAACTGCTGTTTACGATTCGAGTAACTGGACCTATATCGTTCCGAACGCATCTACACCAAGTAACTGGATTGATCCAACATTTGTTCCAACAGGTTGGTCAACGGGGAAAGGGGGGTTTGGCTTTGGTGACGGGGATGATCTCACTACCCTTCCAAACGGATCAGTATGCGTATATCACCGAATTACATTCAATGTTGCTTCATTGGCGAACATCACCAAGGCCATTTTAAACATGGATTATGATGATGGATTTGTTGCCTATTTGAATGGTGTTGAAATTGCCCGAAATGGTTTAACAGGCGCAGGGCAACCTGCCTACAACCAATTGGCTTCAATTTCTCACGAGGCTGCTCTTTATCAAGGAAACCTCCCTGATCAATTTTTATTTTCCAATAGCCAAGTAAACTCGATTTTAGTGAATGGTCCAAATACCTTGTGCATTGAAACTCACAATCAAACAGCTAATTCTTCAGATTTTTCTTCAAGAGCATTTTTAACCTTGGGAATTGCGGATAATTCAGTGACTTATGGACCAACACCGACATGGCTGGTTACACCTATAGAACTAAGTACCTCCAATTTACCGATCGTTGTTTTGAACACGGGTGGAGTGACAATCCCTGACGAACCGAAAGTCGATGGATTAATGGGCATTATATACAATGGACCAGGGGTGACGAATTCGATGAATGATCCGTTCAATGAGTTTTACGGTCAAATAGCTATTGAACGTAGAGGATCTTCATCAAGTACATTTCCGATGAAGTCCTATGGTTTGGAGACAAGAGGCCCAGATACAAATATCAATTATAATGTCTCTGTGTTTGATTGGCCATCCGATAATGATTGGATACTTTACGCACCATACACGGACAAGGCAATGATTCGTAATGTACTGACCTATCACATCGGAAATGAAATGGGATCTTGGGCCCCAAGAACGCAACTCTGTGAAGTCGTACTCAATGGCGATTACATTGGTGTGTACGTTTTCATGGAGCGGATCAAGCAGAATCCGGGACGTGTTGATATCGATGAATTGTTGTATACAGACACGACAAACAATGAATTGAC
>Ga0315908_10000679_pt1 | contig 26733 bp, 12 predicted proteins | sample LakEriMetagenome_12_FD_203520 | JGI IMG/M metagenome (GOLD analysis project Ga0315908, IMG submission 203520) | Freshwater fungal communities from buoy surface, Lake Erie, Ohio, United States - Buoy 4 MA124 | ecosystem: Environmental > Aquatic > Freshwater > Lake > Lake biofilm | place: USA...
TAATAAATGTTAAACCAAAATAAAAAGCAGAGATATTTTTAATTATTAATAAAAAATGTCCTGTCATTTAAATAAAACAACCTAGTTTAATAGTGTTTAATTGTCCAAAACTTTTTAAATCTCCTATATATCCTCCTAATAATCCTGAAAAATAAACAAACATATTATACCATCCATATAAACTTAAAGCTTCTTTTTCACTCCATCCAAGTCCTGGATTTATTGTTTCATTATGTTTTTTTATCAAATAAAGTACTAAAATTGCTTTCATTCCATAAAAACTGAATCTCTCCCACATTTCCATAAAAAACAAAATAAATAATCCAATTGGATGACCCAATAATCTTTATTCTTCTTTTTTTTTATTTATTTAGAAATTTTCTTCATTCTCTTTATAATTATTCATTATGTATTATTCAAAATATCGATCTATAATTAACTTATAATATAATTAATATTTAAATAATAAACTAAAAAAATAATTTGCTTAAATAAATATTTGTTATAATTATATTATTTATAATAATAAATTTATTAAAATAAGAATATTGATATATTTAAACATTATAATTTGTATTCTAAATTAAAAATGAATAAATTTAATAATACTTTAGTTGATTTTGAATAAAAATAAAATTTAATTATAGGAAATCATAATATAGAGAAAATAATATAAATAATCACAGATTTATAAATTTTAGATTAATATCAAGATTAAGATTAATAATAAGACAAATTTTATAGCTCAGTAGATAATATTTCAGAAGATTATTTAAAAATAAAATATTTCATTGATTAATCAGATGAACTTTAAGGATAAATAATTTAAGGAAATGAAAATAACATTCATATTATTAATAGTATAATAATTTGTATTAGTCATAAAGATTTATATAATAGCTTAACATTTTATGAAGATATTAAATTCAATATATTATAATAATATTAAAAAGAAATAGGAATTTTTGCATTCAAACTTTTTAAAGTAAATTTATATACTATAAATAAGAATAGAAAATAAAAATATACAGTATTGATAGATAAAAACCTTGAAGTTTTATAGTTTTAAAATAAAAAAGAAATACCGTATTATATAAGATGTTAAAATTTGAATATACATACACCTTCATTAATTGAAAAAGCATTAAAAAAATTATACAATAAAGATAAAAATAAAATCAAAACAAAAAATTTATTTTAAATTTTTAGAGATATAAGTTCATTGGATTTAGAGTATCAAAACATTTAAAATTGTTAAAATCAAGAATTATTTTTCAATTATATAGATCTATGTCTTTAAATGAATTATTTTATAGGATTAATCCAGTTAAATAAAAAAGAAGGACTTGATGTTGTGAGATAAAATAAAATAATGGTAGTAAAAAGTATTGAAGATATAAATGGTAGTAAATACTTAGAAATTATTTCATATTGGAAAGGAATTTATCCAATATATAAAACAAATTAATATAAATCTTTATTAAATTTCTATAATATTAAAAGCCATTATGATCATATTATTTTAATTAGAGATTTCCCATCAAACTTTTCAGGATATTAATTTATTTACTAATGTTTAAGCTTAAGTTAAGATTCTTCATCTAATAAAATAGTTAAACAAAATTAGTGGCTTAATAATCAACAAATTATAATATAAATCAACGATAAATCTACTAATGTATTTTTATTTTATATTCATTAAAAGATGGTATTTCGAGTTTATAAAACAGATTTAGTTTAAGAATAAGATAATTTGTAATTCGGATTCTTTTTATTCAAATTAAATTAAAACGAAGATAAAATAACTAATTTGAATTATAAATAATTAGTTTACAATGTTAAAATTAACTAAAATTAGAAAAATATTATTAGTTATTTCGCTTAAGACTTGTAAAAAGGCAAATACAGTGTAATTCTATTTTCAAATAGTGATTAAGAAAAATCTTATTTAAATCTTGAGGTTTACTTTGATATTAGTCCTAAATAAATCAAATTTTTAGATTAAAATTCAATAGAATTAAAAAACTACGATGTAATTCTTGAATAAGAAATTATTTAGACACAATTAAAGTAAAGAGTTATAGAAAGTAAGTTATCAAATATATCAGTAGAAAACTAACAGAAGTTCAAAATTTATTTTGATAAATTTTTAGTTCCTAAAAACCATCAATTTAGTGATATTTTTATTCCTCATGCAGTAGATTTTTTTTCAGTAATTTAAAATTTTTTTATTATAGGAAAATAAATAGTTAATTAATTTAGATCCGGATCTAGATTAAGCAAAATTATAAGATGATTTATTAGAATTACATGAAAAGTAAAATAAATAAATAAATAAATAATAAAAACTATAAATTCTTATATTTATCAATTATAATAAAAGTGAAGAAATATTAGAAACATTTATGAATAAAAATGATTATATAACATAATAAGTAAAAGAAGAATAATAAGATATATATGGCGAAATTGATTTAGATGATTATAATTTATAAGATTAGTAATATAATAATATAATAATTTAAGTGGCTTAGAATAACTAATTGATAATCTGATAGAATAAAATAATTTGTATAGTATAAAACTAAGTAATAATAATTTAACAGTAATTTAATATAAAATTATATTAGAATCGAAGTGTTATGAATTTATTGATTTAATTAGATCATTCACATCATTTTGAATTGCAAACTTTAGATTTGTCTAATAATTTGTTAGATGATTTAATCATTGATTAGCTTTGTTCTATGCATTCAAGATTTATCAATCTTAAATAAATATTTCTAGACAATAAGTAATATTTAATTTATTTCATTATATTTTCTTTTAATTAACATAATATTTATTTTAATTAAGTGATTCTATAACAAAATAAGATAAAATAAAATAAACCTTTTAACTTAAAACCACAAAAAATAATAAAATTTTATGAATTAATATATATTTATAAATATAAAATTAATATTCAATTTTTAATAAATTATAAAAGAATTTTTAAATAAAAATGTTACAATTTGAGAAAAATGAAAATAACAGTAAAAAAATAATGGATTGCTTTTAAAAATACAATAATAAGTTATATCTTTAAAGAGATAAGGATTAAAAAAATATTTAGTTAGCAAAATTACGTTGTAGTTTTAAACATGAAAATTAAGAAGAATACGAAGTTTCAAAAAATAATTAACAAGATAATCTAAATTATATATAAAACAAAGAATAGAAATAACAAAGTAAAAGAACCAAAAATATAATAAAAAAGAATGATAAAAATTTATTTAATCTCATAAATTAAATAAACAAAGATAAACCAAAAGAATAATATAAATTCAATTATAATAATTTATTTTTCAACATTCCTTAATAATCAATATTTTAAAAAATAAAAAAAAATAATTCTTAAATTATTATAAAAAATAATTATTATAATGATAGTTTATTTAAAAAATAAGAATTATAACAATCTCAATTATTATTTACTAAAGAAAACTTAAGCTCAAAAAACAATAATAAAAATTTAATTTAAAGTGCTAATTTAAATGATATTAAAAAAAATATTAAATACCCTTTTAAAGAAAGATAAAATAGTTTAATTCTACCGAATTCCGAAAATAAAGGAAAAATTTTGGTTTAAAGACAATTAAGAACTGAAGACGATAATAATTTATAATTTAGCAAGTAGAATTAAGATAAAAATAAAAATTAAATAAGTAATTTTACTTAAAATTATAATCTAATATATTAAAATTAAGTAATATTCAATTTTAATATTTAAAATCAGAATTAAATTAATTAACAAATTATTAAAAACAATCAAAATAAAATTTAAATTAATTTTTAGATAAGAAATTAAAATAATAAATTTTAAAATAATAATAAAAAAATAGACAAAAATATTCTAATAAAATTATTAACTGCTAAATAAAATCACAAACAACAACTTTAAAGTAATAATAATAATTAATTATATAAATTAATAAGTAATAAAAATAAATCTTTGGAAAAGCTTTAATTAACTAAATAAGTTTAATCTCAAAACGTTTAAGAAAATAGTTTAAAAAATGAGAAATTGCAATAATTTTAAAAAAAAATATAATAAAAATAATATAATAATTATATTTAAAAAGTATAATAATCGTAAAAAGAGAATAATATAGAATAATATATTTAATCATCAAGGGAAATAAATCCTTGGGATAAAGAAGAAACGCAAAATGCAAAGATGTATTATGATAAAGAATATATAGAATAATTAGATTCCTATAATGATTTTAATGAATTCGTAAATCTTTAAAAGTCATCTTTAATCACTAAAAAATAAGCTGAAAATTGATTTATTAAAAATTTATACCTTAAAAAATGTATTTATTAAATAAATATTTCATTATGAATTATTTTTTACTAATTATAATTGAATTTTCAAAGTATCTATTTTTTATTTATGAAATTAACTCTTAATTATTTAAAAGTTTTCCATAAATTATTATTAAAATTACATTAATAATTTTAAACCTTCTATTTTCTCTTATTCTTTCTATATTTATTTCATTTTGTCCATTTATATATTAATTTCTGCTAATTTCTCTTATCTCAATTATTCAATTTATTTTTATAACAATATTAGTTTTTAAATCTCTTCTTCTTTAAAATTATTTATTATTGCTTATCTTTTTATAGTTTTTTTTTTAAATCCTCCTTTTTTTTATTATTATTTTAAAAAAGCACTGTTAATAATTTGATTTTGAGCCTTTAAACTAATAATTTAAGATTTATTTTTTTAATATTAATTAAATAACTTATTAAACTTTTAATCTATTTCTTAAACAACATTAGAATTTAGATCATTCATTTAATTGACACTATTTTCTAATTTTTAAATTATATCATTAATTCTAGCCTGATTATGATTTACACATTAATTATCTTAGCTATTATTATCATTTTAATAGCTGTTTTCACTATCATTATTATCTTAAAAATATTTCTTTTTGAAGTATTTATGATTCAACTATTAATACTTCTTCATTTTTTAGAATTAACTCTATCGATAATAAATCAATTTAAAAACTTCTACTATTTAATAAAAGCTAACTATTATTATTTATAATACAAAATGAATAATAAGTTAGTATAAACCTATTATTATAATTATTATGATCAATATTTTATCCCATTAAATTTTATTCCATTCAGAAAAAAATATTGAAAATGGATCTTGCATTTCCTTTTAAATGTATATTAATATACTAATCATAGTTAAAATATCTACTGTTTTGGTTAATAAAATACTATAAGTTGCTTATAAATTTACTTTTTATTCCATTTTTACTTACTATTATTTATTATTATATTTTATGAATTTATTATTTATAATTAATTAAGTAAACTATTTATTATTTTATAAATTTAAAATGGATGAAAAACAAATTTTCTTCTAATATTTAGTTATATAGAGATAAGAATATTAGAATTAAATTCGCAAAAAAAATAGGTAGATTATTTTAATAAAATAAAAAAGAAACTAGATTTTAGAATAAAATAGGTAACTTCTTACTGATAATAAAATAGAATTAAACTAAAATAATTTAATTTCATTAATTATAGCAGATATATAAACTGTAAATATTTCATAATTAGAAAATAATTTATTAAAATTACACAAAATTATAATTTAAGATAGTAATAATTTTAAAATTATTATAGATTAAAATTAATAAGATTTTTCTTAATTTTTAGATTCAAATATAGTTTTTAGCTTTTTAAATCATATTCAAAATAAAAATGAATAATAGCAAATAAATTTAACCATTATTTAAATATTTAATTTATTATTCTAATCGGAAAATAATATTATTATTAATAGTTTTGTCAATAAAAATGGGATTTAGATATTTTTACAATAATTAATTTACTTTATAAATAAATAAAATTATATTGCTATTTTAAATGTAAATAAAATTTAATATTGATAAAAGATTATTTAAACATTTTCAGTAATTACAGAAGCTAATAATAATGAACATATTGATTTAATAATTTCATCAGATATACATTTTATTTTGATTGAATTTTGTTTTAATTGTATTTTAAATAATTAAATCATGGATTAAAACTAAATTAAACTACTTAAATAAATAATATATTTAATTAATTAAGTTTTAATTAAAATCAATATAAATGAATAATTGGCTAACACAGTTATTATAATAAATTATATCTTATTAATAGATTCTTAATCTGGTTTCAAAAATTCATCAATTAAATATTTAAGATAAAGATATAAAATCTTAAATTATTTTTCTAATTACGCAAATTATTTAAATTTAATAAAGTATTTTTATTTTTTTATTATAGAAAGTAAATTTGTAAACGAATTGAGATATTTAGAAAATTAAGTATTAAATATTTTATTAGAAAATATTTCAAAAATTTAGTAAGATAAAATTATAATTATAGAAAGTATAAAAGCTTTATATTTGCTATTTAGATATTAATAATCATTTATATAATATTTTGAAAATTTGAATTATTTAGAATTAATAGACACTAATTTGGATGATTAAAATAAATATGTAAGATATAATTCTTTAAAACTTGTTAAATTAATTTCTAAAAATAGCTATATTAATATTATGATTTTGAAAAACAAAGTTTTCTTAAAAAAACTATTAAAGATTTTATAATCTGATGATTATAAAATAGAATTTAAAGGATTATAATGCTTGAATTAAATATTTAAAAATAATAAATCAAATAAAAATATTTCAAAATTTGTATAAAATTAAGGATTAGAAATAATATGTTCACATATTGATTGTGATTATAAATAAAACAATATTTATTTAAAAAAATAAATTTTAGTTCTGAGAATAATAAATAACCTTTTAGAATACGGATAAAATTATAAAATTTTCGCATCTAATATTTAAGAATTAAATTCCAGAAATTCTATTGCTTTATTTTTTGAATATAATGGTACGTTAGATAAGTTGGAAAAATTAGAAACCAATAGAAATACAAAAATATATGTATTAGCTTAAAATATATTAAATTAATATTTTGAATTATGATTCAATTTTATATGTGATTATTTTAAAATATTTATTTGTTTCATTATTAAAATTTTTACAAATTAAAATAAAAACCATAGCAATTTTCCAATAAACATTTTGCATCTTCAGGATCTTAAATATACTTATTAATTTAGCTCTATTTATTTTGATTATTTAAATTTTTATTTCTTAAATTAAAATGATTTTTTTCTACTTAAATATTATGTGTTTACTATTAAATTAATAATTATTTTATATATTTTTAATATTTTATATATATATTAATATATTTACAATTATAAAATCTAAATATTCGAAATTATTTTTATTATTAAAAATGCTTATGTAATCATACTACTTATAAAGTATTAAATTTTTAAATTTTTTTTGCATATCTATTATATTTTATTTTTTTTCATAAAACTTATATTATTTTTTAAATAAATGTTTATATTGATTTTCATTATTAATTTTATTAAAAAAATTTATACTGGAATAAATTTATTAATCTATTTCATCTTAAGATTATTTAAATTAAAAATCATCTTTTTAATAATATTGAAAATTTAATTTGTTTTATTTATAATTAATATCTTAATAAATTAATTATTATAACAAATATAAATTATCTTAAATACTCAAAATTTAATTGCTATCTAAAAAAATAGTATCATCTAATTATTTATTCAAACAATCATAATATTTATAAATTCATTAAAAATCCATATCAAGAATATTTATTTTATCGAATTTCTCTTATAAATCAAGTTATACTTCTTGTTCAAATTTTAAAATTTAATCAATTTTTAAATCATCTAAATATTAAATATAAAATTATAATCTATTAAATATGACTCTTAAATTATCTTAATATAAATTAGTAAATTTTTGAATATTTTCAAATGAAACTTAAATTTTAATGTCTTTTTTATTATCATTTTAGTATTTTTCTTACAATAATTATTATAACTATTATTAATTAATAATATTTTCAAAATGTAAATTTATCTAATGATGGATTTCTCTGTAATTTTATTCGATAACTATTATTATAAAAAATAATAAAGCTGTAATAATATTATTTTAACTTTTAAAATTATATTCTTAATATATGTTTTTTTGTATATTTTCACCTTAAAATAATTTTTGATAAATACTTAAAGTAAATAGGAAAGGATGCTTAGAATTTTTAACAATATTATTTAAAATTTCATCTAATTTTGAATCTAATTTTAATAATTAATCATAATTTTTTATTAGTATAATTTTCTTCGATTAAATATCATTTTCCAGATACTATTTACTATTTTGGCATCCATTTTAAAAAAATTACAATAAATTATTTTTAGTTTAATTATTATTGCTGTTAAAATTTTGACTTTAAGTTACTTCTTAAATTTTATTTATTTATTTATAATTTAATTTATCACTTAAATTTATTTCAAAAATTTCTAAATTGTTTTCGTTTGAAATACATTTTATTAACTAATTTTTCCCTATTCCGTTTTTCCCAATTATATTAAGAGCAAAATATTATTAATTATTACTATCATCATTTGAATTATTTTATGAGTAATCATCGTCCAAATTGTATTTTTAATATTTCTTTTTTTTAATAAATTTATTCTTATTTCTTTATTAAAAATAATTGTCTAACCATTCTTATATAAAGTTATAATTAGTTTCTTCAAATATCTTTTATATTTTATAGTTATTACTTCTTTTTTGATAGATGGACAGTATATTTTTTCGTAACAAGTTTCGTAATTTTCTAATAAAAAATGTATTACTGTAAAATTAAAAATTTCTTAATATTTTTCATACTGAATTCTATTTTATAATTATTAATATAATTTTTATTTTAATTAATAAAATATATCTATATTATCAACTAGTTAATTTCTATTTAAGTTTTTGTAAAAATTTAAAATTTTTGTTTTATTAATTGCTTAAATATTTAAATTCTAGGAAAGTTTCACATTATCAACTAATTTTTAATTTTTATTTTCTAATGATTTATTTTCTTAAATTATATTTTGAGTTTAACCTTATATTTTAGATAATTAAAAATATTTATTTATACTTTTTTTAACATTATTATTATTTATTAAATATTTATTTATTTGATATTTTTCATCATTAGTTTAGTTTTTTTCTTTTTTCACTTTTTTTTATTAAATTTATAAATCTTTTAATTAATTTAATGAATGATCTTAGAATTAATAATTATTTTCATTATTCGTATTACTGTAATTTAATTGCTAAAAAAACTTTTCATGTCTTTTATTGTTAATGTTTTTTTATTTCATTAAATTTATTTTTTCGAGCTTTAATTGATTTATATAAAAAATTAATTTATAATTTTAAAATATTATAAAATTATTATATGTAAAACTTCATTTAAAAAACCTAAAATTTTATATAAAAAATAGAAAGTAAAACCAAAGAAGTTTTAAATAAAAAAAGTAAAATATTAAAATTAAAAAATATTTAGAAGACAACGATAACAATTAAAAATAAAAAAATAATAAATTTAAATACATTTCTATTGATTAAGTTGTTAAAAAAGCCTAAGATAAAATAATAGTTTAAAATTTGAAAGATTATTATAATTTTTATATTTAAAATAAACATGTTGATAATGAAAAAATCTAAAAGGAAGAGTAATTATAATAAAAAATGCTATAATTTTTTGACAAAGAATAAAAAATTAACCTAGACAATCAGAAATAAGATTTGTTATAAATATTATAAAATAAATGTGATTATAAATAAGATTAAGCGATTTTTTGTATAGCTATTATAGGTTTTCACCATAAATAAGGAACTATTGTAATAATATATATAATAAATTTTTAGGTTGAGTATATTCACCCTTAAATAAATTTAGAAAATATATTCAGTTAGTAATAAAAGGAAATATTTAAAACTTATATTAGTTAATATTCAATGCCTGATGCGAGTCATCTTTAAAAAGAAGATTATGTATTTTTCAATTTTAAAATGTAAAATTAAAAAGATTAAAATTATACTGATAATAATTTCTTTGGAATTAGTTTTTATAATTAACAATAAGTTACTGCTTAACATTGAAGTAATGATAAAGAGTTGACTAGAAATACAATTTTAAAAAGCTTAGTTATTGTCAGTAAAATACCATTTTTTGGCTATATTGTTTCTAAATTAAAGCCTGGAGCACAAAGTTTTTTTAATTAAAATAATCTTAATGATTTATAAATTGTTAATAATATTTATGAAAATATTAATAACAATATTACTTTAACTTAGTCAAATTTAGATTATAATGAATTATATATAGGAACTTGTTTAAAGAAAATAATTAATACTTTCAAAGAAAAAATTTTCATTATTTATAAAGGTATTATGTTTTATAAAAATAATAATTAAATTATTTTAAATAATATTTAAATTAACTTAATTTTAGGTATTTTACTACAAAGAAATATAGTTATTTATTCATAAAAATCATCAAATGTGAGTAATTTTATAATAAGCGTTTTATCTTTATTCTAAGGAGTTTCATAATTTGATTTTTAAAGTGAATAATTAATTAATTTTGATAAACATTTAGGTTAATACGGATTACCATATAAAATATTCAACAAAAATTATGAATTAATACTTTTGTTCAGCATGAATGATATAGATAAATTTGAAGAAAATAAAGGATACTTTCTAGGAACAACTAATTAATTTATTAAATTATAACAAAAGAAAAACTGTCATATTTTTGTAGATTTAGATAACAATACAATAAACATTCATTAAGAAATACCTTCACTTTTTATTGAAAGTTTAAAAATTGAAAATTATGATAGAAATTTAATTAAAGATTTGATACAAAAAAACAAAGATTTAAAAACTGAATTTAATGATTATATTAATTAAGATGAAGGAGTTTTATGGGAAGGAAGTGAAGATTAAATTAGATAGATTTTTTTTATTTATTTGAAATAAATAATCTTAGATATTACTAATACTATTACAAAAATTAACTAATTAGATATTAAAATAAAAAATTATAATTAAAATTAATAAAACATTATAATAAACGAAAATTAGATTTAGATTTTTAATAATGAATAAATTAAATATACTTAAATTGATAATTAAATTTCTGATAACTAGCTTATCAACTAGAAATAACAAAGTATCGATAATTAAAATGATAATGATAATTGAAATGATTTTGAAGACTTCATAGATAAACTAAAAAACAACTCATAATATAAATATTTTAAAAATGAAAAAAATGCTTTAAAAATATAATTTAAAAACTTAAATAAATATAATAAAAGTTTTATTTAATTATTTATTGAATAATGAGTATTTCAAGTTAATTATGTTAAAATTGATTTTGAAAAAATATAAAAATTTTTATAAAATGAAAAAGTAATATACTTTTACGAAAATGGGGACATTTATTTTGGATAATATTTATAATAATAAAAAAATAGTTAAGAAGGAATTACAATAGAAAATAATAAAATAATATAAGCAAATTATAAAGACAATATTCCATGGGAAGGCAAATATTTAGAGATAAATTTATATTAAAATGAATATTTTAAAGGAGAATTAAAAAACGGATTAAAAAATGGTAAAGGAGAATTCAAAAACTAAAAATAATTTTATTCTGGATATTTTGAAAACGATTAATTTAATGGAAACGGTTAATAAATAAAAGAAAATGAAGAATACGAAGGTATAATAAATATATTAATATGTTATTATAAAATTATAAAATAATATTAAAAATTAAAGGTAATTTTAAAAATAATGATTATGAGGGATACGGACACCTAAAATTAAAATAAAAAGGTGAAGAATATATAGGAGAATTCAAAAAAAATAAATTTTAAGGAAAAGGACAATACACATATAACAACAAAGACATATATAATGGAAATTTCAGAAACAATAAAAAAAATGGTCAAGGAGTATTATGGAATCAAGCTTAGGAAATTTATGAAGGATAATGGCAAGATGATAAGATGAACGGTCAAATAATTTACACTGATCCTCATCAAAATAAATATGAATGTCATTTTGTAAATGATTAAATAGAGCTTAAACAAATGATCCGTATTAAATTTAATAACGGCTTAAGTTTTAATGGATTCTTGTCACAAATGGACTCAACTGTTAAAAATCTACTCTCCAAAGAATTTTAATAACTAATTTCTAATTTAAAATGAATTCATTTATTATATAATTATTATAATCAAACTTTTTTTTTGGGCACTTCTTGGTAATATTCTATTCTACCGTTATACCAATCATTCAACACCAATTTTGCTGCTGCTATTAAATCAACATCCCCTTTCTATTTAATAATTTTATAGAGATAAAAACATATAATAATATAATAAAGCTAATTATATAAAAATAGTGATAATCATCATAATGTTTGTTATATTGAAAAAATAATAATAATTATAATAATGATAATAATGATAACTTAATAATAATATAGATAATATACATTATTATTTTGCCTATTTTGCTTAGCAACATTAATAAGAAAGTGCTTATGATTAATAAACTCAGGAATCCTATAAGTCAACATCAATTACTTATGATCATTTAAAGATTCCAATACATTCTAAACAGCTCCAACGACATCTGCAATTTACTCAACATTAACAATATTCATCTCAACCTTCTCCTCTTCAGTTAAATGTAAATCACAGTACACTCCACTCTAATCCTTCAACTCTACTCCTTCCGCATTTCCCTCCTTTAATCCTTTCTTTAATCCATTTATTAAACTTCTCTTTCCTACATTTTCATATCCAATCACTCCTACTCTTAAAATATCTTCATCTTTCTCTTCTGCTAATCCCTTTATTATACTATTTATGCTTTTTTCTTCTTCTGAAATTCTATATTCAAATGTTTTATTTTTTGATACTTTTTTCAAGTATTTCTACCATTCTTAACTGATTTCTTTCGGTATCAAATTTGCTTTACTTAAAATCAGAAACACTTTCTTGTTCTTGTTTTTTATTGTTTTTTCAAGTTCTACTTATCTTGTTTTTATTGGATTTCTTGCATCTACAGCTACTAATATCACATCAGATGTGTCTATTATATTGAACAAATTTGTTTATTATTATTGTTTTTCTTTTATTTTTTATTTCTAATTATTTGTATCTTTTTTTTAACTTTTTTCTTATATTTCAATTATTTTTTAATCGTATTCTTCTATATCTTATTTTATTAATTATTATTCTTTATTATTCTTTTTTTCTAATTTCTCATTAGCTTTTTATTTTTTTTCTAATATTGCTTAAATTTCTGCTTGCTCAATAATTTCAGCCTTAAATGGAAATGAATTAGGAATATAATATTCCTTAGCTTTGTTTTAATGATGTAATCCTAATTATTTCATTTTTTTTGCTTCTTTATTCATTTTCTTATTATGTTCTTTAACTTTCTTCTTAATTGAATATTTCTATTTCAATCTCATTCTTTTGGATTTATTTGCCTTAGGTTTATTACACTTTTTTGTCATTTTTCAATATATAAAAAAAATTAGATATTATTAATAATATATTTTTAGTTTAAAATTATATAATAAGCTATTTTATGATAAAAATTAATTATATTGTATTAATGTCAAAAAATTTATATATATTCATAATTTTTAAAGATTTTCAGTTTTTTTAATTAATTTTTAAAATTATTTGATACAATCTTCTTTTTATTAGAATTCTGAATTTTTTATATTAGATAATAATTCTTGATTTTGACTTAAGTTAACTATAATATTTTTGAATTTTTAAATAGAATTAGAATCTTTTTATTGATTTTTTTCATAATTATCTTATAAATTTTAAAAGTAATTTTTTTATTATTAATCAGCTGTTTTATCAATTATTCCTCTTTTTTTTTATATTAATTATTTGAATTTATTTACAATATTTAATTTATCTAATTAATTTTCTTCAGATTCTTCTTGATTTTAGAATTTATTCGTACTGTTCATTATTTTAATATAACTTTTATCTACGGTTTATTAGTCAAAATATTAAACATTCTAAGATTTATTCACAGCTTTAACATTTTAATTATTTAATTTTAAGTCTTAAGTTTGTATTAAATTATTATTTTAAGTAATATCGAAAAGTTTTTAAGTTTAGCTTAACGGTTAAATATTATTTTTGTTTAAGTATTTTTTAATAAAATTAGTTCTTCTTTTAAAAAAATTATAAACTTTTTAAACATTTTCATCTTCTTTTTCTCTTTGAGTATCTGCATATCTTTTTATTAAATGATTATGATTTTCCAATCTTTAAATCATATTTTAAGTATATATTTAGTTTTATATTTCATCATTTTTACTATAAATATCATCATTTATTTAATAATTTAGCATGTTAAGCTAATTTTCTTTTTCTTTTTTTTTCTATTTTAAAATATTTATTTTTATTTATTTTTAAATTTCCATTTTCTCATATCTTTTTTATTATTTAAATTTTTCTACAACTAATTATTATTATTATATTTATTCTTATAACTTTAATAATAGATTTTAATTTTTCTTTTATTATTTTTATAAAATTTATGAGGATTAAACTGAAATATTAAGATGAGATTATTTATTTAAGGAATAACTTCTTTATTTATTCTATAATTAAATATTGAGCATTTTATTACAACAATTAATAAAATTATATTTATTTATAAAGATCTATATGATATATAATTTTGTTACAATAATTAATTATTTACATTATGGATATTATGGATGAACCAAAACAAAATTTAACAATTATTTAAGAATAAAAATTATAGCAAAAATTAAATTCTAGTTTTGATATTTCATTTGATTTAAAAAATGATGACAATAAAATAAATAATATTAATTTTGTTAAATTAAATAAAAATTCAAAATATAAATTAAGTCAGCAAAGTATTTTATAAGAATAAGCATTTTAATCAATATCAACTAATGATAATGATTTTAAAACAATGAATAAAGTTAATTTAATTATTCATAATTTGGCTAGTTAAAAATAAGTATTTTAATAAAATTTGTTAAAATTTAATTAAAATAATAAAGATTATATAAATTCGTCTTATATAAATTAACAAAATAATACTAAATACTATGAATTCCAAATTAATTAGGAAAATAATTTTTATGATTAAAATTGCGATTAAAATAAAAATAATATAAATTAACTAGATATATATAATTCAGAAAATAAAAATAGAATAGATAATAATGATAATATTTAATATTAAAAATAAAATTTTTAATAAATTTAAAATAATGATTATTATAGTATTGAGGATTTTAATAGAGATAATAATGATAATATTAGAAAAAATATATACACTATAAATAATAAATTAAAACTTAAATAAAATTAAAATTATTTTGCTATGAAGAAAAGCCCAATTAAATTTTAAAATTTAAAAAGATAAACATCTTTAACCAATTATAATAATCATAAAAGTCTTTTATTATAAAAAAAATAATCGTAATAAAAGGAGTCATTATTAATAAATAGCGAATGTTTAATCTAACAACCTTTGAGAAATTCAGTTTCAAGTAATAAAGGAAATTATTAAATATAAATAAAAAAAAATAATTAAACAATATCTTTGAATGGAATTTTAAAAACTAGCCTTAATTACAAATACCATGAAATAACTAATATAAAAAAGAAAGTCAAAATAGTTTTAAAGAAATGATTATTAAAATTATTTGATTTTAATATATTACTTTTGGATAAAAATTAAAGTTATGAAGAAATATAATATAAATATCACCTAAATAAATATTGTCGATTAATTAAATCTTTAGTTTCTGATTTTAAAGGTATTTCAATTTCTTCAATGGACCATTCTTGAATTAGTCCTTTTAAATAAAAAGGATCCTTTAATAATAAAATTAATGAATTATAATTTACTTCTTTTATAAATTTGAACGGCAATCTTTCATTGAAAGCTTTTAAGATAAAGTACCCGTTCAGACCATCTGTTGAATCTGATCCAAATAATAGATCATCAACAGCTTCATAATTATCTAAATGTTTTTGTCTTTCTTCTTAGTCTTTTATATTTTTATTTTTTTTTACTTTCTTTTTCTTAGTCGTATTACTTGTACTCATATTTTACTATAAATAGTCTTTTTTAATTCATTTAAATGTTTTAACACATTCTTCTAACTTAAGTTTAGCACAATCTTTTAAACATTTTCTATATTTTTATTTATATATATATTTATAATTATTATAATTAAAGTATTAATGTCAAAAGTTTAATATTATAATATATCAAAAATCGTCTATTTAAATGTCTTAAACAAAAATAAATTTAGATAAATCAGACTATGAACTTTAATGTGAATTGACAATACTATTATCATCACAAATATATTTCTATATACCTTATTTTGAATAAAATAAGGATTTTTGTTTTAATAATTAAAATTGATTAACTTATTGATTATTAATGTTATTTTCAAAAATACAATCAAAAATTAAGTTAATTATGAAATTTTTATATTTTGATTAAAAACTAGTATTTTTATTTACAATTGCTAAAAAATAGAGATAAATATTAATTAAGTTATAAATTTAAACAAAGTTTCCAATACTAATTCCAATTTATGAATTGTTAAGTTAAATAACACCAAAAATGGTTTTATCAGTAATTTTAAATTTATTTAATCTGAGCATCTATTTTTCATTCCAAATTTCAATATTATTATATTAAGTAGAAAATATCAAATAGTTTTTGTTAATCCAACAAATACTATTTATATATCCATTATTATCTTCATCTTATTAACGTTAATCTTTAATTTAAAACTAATTACATGTTACGATTATTTTAATAAATTATTATTATTATTTATTTTCAAATAATTAATGGTTAGAATTTTAAATCAATTCTTAATTCTAATCATTGTTTTAACAAACTATAATACTTGATATATTAGCTTACTATCCTTATAATTTTTTAATTAAACAAAATCTTTTCATATCCCATATCAATATTTCTTCACAATCTCCTCCTGAAATTAAATACAATTCTTTATTTTTATTGGATGATTGATCATTTAAATAATTATTCTAGTTGGAACTTTAATTTATATTGTTTATAAATAAGTATATAAATATTACTGTTTTTTAATTTGTAAATAAGTTTAATGGAAACAGGAGAATTGCAATATTTAAATTGATTCATCAAAAATAAGAGTTGATTAATTGCTGTGAATTAAAGCTATTGATCTAACAGGAGTAGTATGTTAATTAAAAGTGACAAGACTATTATTATTATTCGAATATTAATTATTAAGCCATATTTTTACAGTTTTATCATAACTAGAACTTACTATCAATCCATATTAATGTATTTTATTAACGCTGATTTTAGATTTATTATTAGATAATAAATGATAATTGAATGTAGTTTAATAAATAGATTAGCATAAAGATTATCCAATATAAATAAGCGCAGAAACCTGCTAAGAATGTTCTGAGAACATCTTGATAGAAATATAATTATTAAGATCCCAAAGTCTAATAGTCTTATCATCTGAACAACTCAACAATTAATTGGTATCCACTAAAGCCAACATATTTATTTGATCCTTATGTCCTTCTAATGCCTTCACCATTTTAAAATCCCGCCATATTCAAATAGTCTTATCCAATGAACCTGTTCCTACTCTCTGTTTGTCAATCTTTATCATGCATAAAACTACACTGCTATGACCTTTTAGTACATTATTATCCTCTTCCAATAAAAACATTATTATTATCTTATAATTCCCGTTTATTAATTAATATTTTTAAATTATTATTATATATTTAATATTATTCTTATTTTCGTTTCTTTACATCTATTTAATCATATTTTATTATTATTAATATAAATTATAATATTAATGAAGATTCTTTTAGTTATACTTGTTTTATTAACCTTTGCATAATCAACCTATATATCTACTGAATATGAACAATTCAAAGGAAAATCAATAGAATAACTATAAAAATATTTAGGTCTATAGTAAAATTCTCTTGATAATATTCCTGAGAGATCTTATAAAAATCTGCTTAATCTTATTGAACTTCCAACCAGTTTTGACAGCAGATAATAATGGCCAAATTGTATTCATCCAATAAGAGATTAAGGATAATGTGGATCTTGTTGGGCCTTTGCTGGTTCTGAAGTTTTGACTGACAGATTCTGTATTAACTCATAAGGAAAAGTGGATCTTATATTATCACCTTAATTCATGGTATCGTGTGATACTGGAAATTACGGTAATAATTATAATTAAATTATAATCATAATCATAATAAAAACGAAAATAATACTAATAATAATAATTATTATAATATCGATCATTATTATAATATCAATAATTAATAAAATAATAATGATAATTATAATTATAATAATAATAATAATTATTATTATCATAATTATAGTTATTATCATTATAATAATAATTATTTCAAAAAGAATAATAATAATTATTATTATCATAATAATTGATAATGATGATAATAATGATAATAATAAAAAATATACATAGAAATAATATTAATAACGTATAGGATGTGATGGTGGTTTCCTAGATATGGAATGGTTCTTCCTTTAAAGCAGTGGGACAGTGTCTGAAGCATGTTGGCCATACGAATCATAAAAAGGAAACCCTCCTCCTTGTAGATCTACTTGTCTCGATGGTTCAGACATGAAATTCTATAAAAGCAAGTTTGGAACCTTTTTTAAACTGGCTGATGTTTTGTCCATAAAGATGGATATTATGGTTAATGGACCTGTCGAGGCTGCTTTTACAGTTTATTAGGACTTCATGAATTATAAATCAGGAATTTATACTAGATAATCTGATGTTATGTTAGGAGGACATGCTATCAAAATTGTTGGATGGGGATAGGAAAATGGAATCGATTTTTGGATTTGTGCTAATTCATGGACTTCTTCGTGGGGAGAAAATGGATACTTTAGAATTGCTTTTGGATAATGTAAAATTGATAAATAAGTTGTTGTTGCAGAGCCTCTTTTATGATTTTATTTAATTTTATTTAGTATTATTATTATTATTACATTTTTTTATGTTTATTACTTGTTTATTTTACTATAATTATATTAAAATTATTTTACTTATTAAATTTGTATATTATATTATTATTTTTTTAATATAATATTTTATTATTTATTTAATAATAATTTTATTAAATATTTCTTTTTAATGTATATTATTATTTTTTTTATTTTATAATTATTATTTTATTTAATATATTATTATTTTGATTTTTTTATATAAATTAGAGTTTAAATATATATTATTTTATTTAATATTCTAAATTCAGTTTCATATATATTATTTATATCAACTTCTAAATTATTCTTTATTTTTTTATGTATTATTTTAATTATCTTTTAATTTTATCATTTCAAAAATATCTTTATCTTCATTAATCTATTATTATTCAATTAGAAATAACTATATTTTTTTTTAAATTTTATATGGATTACTTTTAAAATCATTTATTATTTATTATTTTATGGGTATTTAACAAAACTTATCTAATTATTCTTTATTCTCATTTTAAATATTATTAATATTTAAATTTTAGCTATTAATTTTCAAATTTTAAATTTTTTTAACAGATTATCATAATTTCTAATTTTAATATTAATTATCATCAAATTTATTATAAAAATTTATATTATTTAATTTTTTTTAAAATTAATTTTATTAAGATTATTACTTTATTTGATTATTTTAAAATTATTAAATTAAAAATTTTTCGTGTTATTTCTATTTATTCAATTATTAAATTTTTAAATTTTGTTAATTATCTTACTAATTTTATTATTATAGCTAATGTTAACTAAATTACTGATTAAGTTTCTTCATTTGTTAATCCTTTATTTGTATTTAAGCTTATAATTTTAAAATAATTTAGTTTTAATTTAAACTTTATCAACTTAAAAGTTAGACTTACTAATTCATATTTCTTATTACTTAAACAATTTCCTAATTTTATTAAATTAATTATTCTTAATTTGTATTATTTTAAATTATTTAATCATAAAAATCATAATTTTATTTATTTTATATATTAAAAGGTTCTTAATTTATATTTTAATCTGATTAATTTATTTTTGATAATTAAATAAAATTTTAATCTTCATTTTCTAATTAATTTAATTAATCTAAAAATTCTATTTGAGAATATTCTTAAGTTTGAGTTTCATAAAGTTTATTCTATATTCTTGATAATTAGGATTATTTTAATTATTTTTTAGACTCCATTATTATTTAATCTATTGAAATACAATTCAAATTAAAATCTTCTTATTTATCATGAGATTCAAAATCTTCTTATTAAATTTTATATAGAAGGTTATTATTTTAATTCATTCTTAACTTATTTTATATAAAATTAAATAAATTAATTTTAATATTTATTATTAAATGCAAAAAAAATTCCGAAATTACTTAATATAAATTAATTACTATGTTTATTTATATATATATTTAAATAAATATGCTTGTTCACTTAAATAATTATATAAATAAATTTAAAAAAGATGTAATCTAACAATTACATAAATAATTAATCCTTTGAATAAATAGATGAAGATGGATGAATATTTAAAAATAATTGAAATATACTTTTGATTTTAGATTATTAATAATTTATAAATTTTAATTAGGAAATAAAAAATTTTGAGCATATAAAAATAATCTAGGATAAATATATTGATTTATAAAAGGACTAATAAATAAAAAATATAAATAATAACTTTTAAAAAATAAATTAATTATTAGCTTCTAATTTTGATCATATTAATACTGATGTATTTTTAATTATATAATTTAGTTAAAATAATTGGAACCATATAAAATAAATAACCTTAATAAAATTATAATAAGAAATAATTTTAATTTAATTCAAAAAAAAATGGACAAAGAGGATTTATTTTAATTAGATTTAAATAATAATAATATAAATATAAATAAAGAAAAAACTATTGATGATAATTAGTAATAAAATGATTTGTAAATTTAAATAATATGTATTTTTATATAAATATTTTTAGATTAAGATTTAATATTAATTAATCAATACAAATAACTGATTTAGTAAATTAAAATATCAAAAATATTAAATATGATTCAAAATTTAAATTCTAAATTTTAATTAAATGAAATATTTACAAAATTAATGAATGATATTTTAAAAGTATTTTTCTAATTAAACTAAGAAGAATGTAAAAATACTCAAAAAATATATTTTAAAATAAACAAGATAAATATATTTATTTTTGAAATATTTAATAGCTAAAATTAAAATGATTACCAAAATGAAATTTTAAAAATAATGTAATCTAATTTTTATTAATAAAAGTTTTAAAAACTTATTTAATAATATTTTTGAACTAGATGATTAAGATAATTTAAGCTTGAAATTAGGTAAAATTCAAAATCAAATTAAATCTCAAATATAAATTATTAAATAAAAAGATTTGGAAAATTCATAATTTGATGTTTAAATAATTGATGAAAAAAAAACTAATTAATAAAAAAATTCTGAAGATATAGAAAATGCTTATCATAAAATATAAAATAATAATTATTAAAAATAATTTGAAAATAATATAGAAAAATTAAAATAAAACAAAGACGAAATAAAATTTATTATTAAATAATAATTAGAATTAATAAATAATGAAAAAATATCAACTGAGGAAATAATTAAATATTTAAATGAAAAAAATAAACAAGAAAATATTGTTAGTTTTTTTTAAAATTAATTCTTTTTATTATAAAAAATTGATGATTAAAATGCTAGCTTTATTTATTTTAAAGGTATAATTTATTTATTTAATCATAAGACGAAAAATAATAATTTAACTTTCAAATAAAATCTAAAAGAGTAGAAATTATTTATAAAGATCAAAATTATTTAAATGGATTTATTTAATCATACTATCAATTTTTTAATTAGATATATAAAAAATAAATAACTTTTTATAATGTATTGTATTCTTATTAAAACTAGCTAAATTAAAAATACCAACTTTAAAAATGATATAATATATAAATTTAATTTTGTATAAAAATATTTGAATAATTTTTAAATATTATCAGCAAATAAAAATAAAAAATTATATATATATATGTGAAATCAAAGGAAATAAGGTAAAACAAATTTCCAATGCTTTTATTAACTGCTTTTTTCAACAGCTTCAAAAATAGTAAACTTCCTTTCCATTTATTGATCAAAATTAAGAATGGCAGCAACATTATTGGATCTATTACAATAGTTAGGAGCACTCCAAACAGTGACCAAACTTTTCTCATCAAACCAATATTAATAACCAGACAAAACTAATTAATGTGCTCTACAAATAAGTTCTAATCCATTATGTCTATTAAATTCTCTAGTTACTCTACTTCCAAATAGATAACCAGCTCCTCTCATATTTTAAGCCTTAAAAAAATCAAAATATTTAATATTATGATTTCAATATTAAATTATTTAAAAATAAAATATCATCAATAATACATAAAATTTAGTCAATAATATTTTGACATTAATTTAAAAATATTATTAATAATACCCAATCTAGAATGTCTTCAGGATCACTCCACATTAAGTCACAAAATTATCCTTCATATGGAATTTCCTGTTTTCGATCAATAATTCTCATTTAATCTATTGTTTTTAAAGAAGGACTTAAACCTCCATGAATGCACAAAACTCTCTCATTTATTATGGCTCCAATAGGCAGATAATCAAAAACATCAACAAAATATCTAAAATTAAAATTACAAATTACTTCCAAGGGTTAGTATTTCCATATTTCTTATGAATTTCATCATAAAACCCATAAGTCATAGTAATTTGTCTGCTTTCATGATTACCTCTTAATAACATAATTTATGAAGGATATTTTATTTTAAGACATAAAAGATACTCAAATACTTCAACCGAATTATAGCCTCTGTCTACAAAATCTCCAATGAAAATATACTTTGAATCTGGAATTTATCCTCCTTTATCAAAAAGTTCAAGCAAATCAAAAAATTGTCCATGGATGTCTCCACATACAGTTACTGGAGATTCTACAGGTACAATGTTTGATTCTTCAAAAAGAATTTCTTTTACTTTTTCACAAGCTTGTCTCACTTCTTGTTCAGTCAATATCATATTTTTGTTTTTTAGTTTATCTAGCATTTAATCCATGTCCATTTTAGATTTTATAAGTTCAAATTAACTTTATAATACTCAATATATTATCACATATTATTTATTTTATTTTTATCAGAATCTATTGTTTATCTTAATTACTATTTATTATAAATTATTTTATAAATATTTATTATATTTTTATTATTAAATATATTTAATTTTATTTTTATAATTAGTTTTTATTATTTTTAAAATTAAAAATGATTCCAAAAAAAAAAATATTCAATTTAAGTTTATTTTTTAATGTGTGTAAATAATTTAGTTAAGAAATTAAGATAGATGAATAAATGATAGATATTGTTAAAAATAATTAAGAAATAAAAACAGAAAATGAAAGGTATTAATAAATAGTATTTAATTCTTATCAAGCTTTAAAGAATCCTTCAAAGTACATATTAATAATTTTATTTAAGTGGAAATCCTCTTTCTTTATTAGGAGAATTAACAAGTTATAAAGTTTTAATAGATATTTATGAAAAAATGAAGTAAACAATATAAAAAAAAATATTCAAATTTATTACAAAATATAATAGAGCTGATCAAATAGGAAGATAAATTTTAATAGAAAAACCTAGAATTCGAAATAAATATGTGAATTTAGAAAATTTATTATAGTTAGATTAAAATAGTTTTGGTTATTAATATGGTATTTTTATGAAAAGATAGTAATTAGATCCAGATTAAAGGCCAATAGTTTAATATATAAATGATTATGTAATTAAAATTATAATAGAAAAAGGAATTAGCATATGTTTACTAACGATATAAAGAAATTCATGATTTCTTACATGTTCTATTATAATATGATATAAGTGTTCAAGATGAAATAGCTTTAAAATGGTTTGAAATGTGCTAATTAGGTTTACCTGTAATTTTATAAATCATAATAAAATTTATTAAATAAAAAGAGCTGTACTATGAGTGCTATTTTTGGAGGATTAAGGTTAAATTTATTTCAAATATATCATCTTACATATTACAGACTTCCTAAAATCATAAGCCAAGCCAATAATTGCAATTTTGTGATGAATATCTATTTTGAAAAAGAGTTTACTACTCATTTATCAGAATTAAGAAAAAAAATTAATCTTATTATTTGATATATATATTTTTTATATTTCTTTCTATTCTATTAAAAATTAAAATATATATATTATTATGAGTATCTTTATCAATTTTGATTATTAATTATAAAAATAAATTTATAATCTATAAATGGAAAAAAAAGGATTAAGTGACGAGAAATATCTTAGTATAGTAAAAGACTTTAAAGAAATCATTTATTGTGATGAATTCAAAATCAAATAAAATGAGTTTTTATACAAGGAATGTAAAATTTTTGAGGATTCAGAAGAAAACAAATTTGAATATACAAAAATATTCGAAGATTATTAAGCATTTATTGAAGAATTATTATTTACAAAAATAATAAATCTTCATTAAGATTTTGACATAACATAATTTGTTGAAAAATTAAAATAAGAAAATGAAAATGGAAATAACAAAGATACAGAATTAACACAACTATTATTAAGTTTTACGGACTTTGAAAATTTTAAAGAAATAATGCTCGAAGCTAAAAAAAATAATTTGTTTATGGGACCTGAATCTTAATAAGCAGATGATATTTTTGCTTTTGAAAATATAAAAAAAATGTTAAATTAAAAAGATCTTTGGGTCAAAACTAATTCAGATGAAAAAAACAAACATTTTTAATTCAAACATAAAAACATCAAGTCCATGTTTTTAATGAATGCCTAACTTGATGATATTTCTATCGAAAAATTCAAAAATCATGTTTGGAACCTTGATAAAAGAATTGAGATGTTTAAAAATCCATAAACCAAAGTAAATTTATATTTTATTTTATTTTTTATTATATTGTTATTATATTGTTATAATTTTATTATTATAAATAAATTATCCTTTAATATTTAATTTTATTTTTATTTAATTATTTTATAAAGGACACTAAACCTCCTAAAAATTTTGAATGTTTGTATAAATATAATCCTAATACAGATAAACTAGAATAAGATTTATTAAAATTAAATGGCGATGGATATATGATTTTATATTACGAATTAAATTTTCCTGTAGTTTCTAATAGAGATTTTCTTGTCTTTTATAGATTCAATAAATAAGTTTCTGAAAGTGAAACTATGTATATGATGAAAGGATTAGATTTAAATAAAGAATAAGATTAGTAAATATTGACTAAAATAGGTAAAATAAATAAAAAATTATTTTTATTTAAGGTAAAGATTGGTAAAATTATAAAGTCAAAAATGATAAAAAATTGATTAGAGGAATTTATAATAGATTTTATTGGATTTAAGACAAAGGAGATTATAGAGAATATAATGCAATAGTTGAATTTGATATGTAATTTTATATTCCAGAATTTGTAATTAATTATATTCTTGGGAAAGGATTCAATGTAATGTTTAAAAATGGAATGAAATAACTTAAAGAATAAAATTGATGAAATCAATTATTTTAAATAAAAATATAATATAATATAATATAATATTGCTATATTTATATTATTTAATAATGATTAAAATTTTAATAAAAATTATTTAATATGTAAAATCCATTATAATGTTAATTTAAAAAAATCCATAAAAAACTTTGTATTTTTTTAAATAAAATTTATTTAAAAATGATAAATAATATTAGCAAAATATTATTAATGAATAAATATAATTGATGTATTGAAAATATTTAAAAATTAATTATTTATGTATTTAAAAAAAAAATAAAAATAAATATTATAAAAATAATTATAAATTTTAATAAATAATGTTAAAAACAATCAATTAATAAATTGAAGAATTATTTCAAATAGTAAAAAAATAAGATGAAGAATTAAAATAACAAATAAAAATAAATGAAAATAATAAAAAATAAATGGAATTAACAATTCAAAGTTTAAAAAAATAATTAGAATAATAAATATTAAAATAAGAAAAAACAGAAGAAGAATTAAAAATAATTTAAATGAAATATAAAGAAAGAGAATAAGAATTAGAAATAGAAAAAAAAAATAATCAAAATAACGAAGAATAAATCAATAATATCAAATAAATAAATGAAAGTTTGAAATAATAATAATTAGAATAACAAAGAATAGTAAAAAAATAATATGATTTTGGAGTCTATGAAGGATAAATATTTAATGATAAAAGATAAGGTTTTGGAAAAATAATTTATAAAGGTATTTTAAATTAAATATTAAATAAATATATAGATGGAGATAAATATGAAGGTGAATGGAAAGATGATAATAAAGATGGTTAAGGAATATATTATTGGAATAGTGGAAAATTTAAAGGAGCTAAATATGATGGAGAATGGAAAGATGATGATAGAAATGGTTAAGGAATATTCACATTTGCTAA
>Ga0315908_10000684_pt1 | contig 26655 bp, 20 predicted proteins | sample LakEriMetagenome_12_FD_203520 | JGI IMG/M metagenome (GOLD analysis project Ga0315908, IMG submission 203520) | Freshwater fungal communities from buoy surface, Lake Erie, Ohio, United States - Buoy 4 MA124 | ecosystem: Environmental > Aquatic > Freshwater > Lake > Lake biofilm | place: USA...
CGCCCACAACTCTTCAGCACTGATATAACTGTGTAAATCCTTGCCATCTTCGAAACGGGCTACCTCTGCAGCATTTTTATCAGCCGCAATGGTTACAGCCTCGCCAGTCTGTTGGGCCAACTTTTTCGCCGCATCAATGCCCCTGCCCACTTCCTCCAAACGATCCCTTGTATCCATCATCACCTTTCTGGGCGATAAAAGTTTGCCTGTTTGATTGGCCGGACAAACGCTGCTACAACGTCCGCACTCAGTGCAAGTGTATGCATCCATCAAGTTTTTCCACGTCAAATCTTGCACGTCTTTGGCGCCAAAACCCAAAGGAGGTTCATACCCCTCTGACGGCTGCGAAGAAGGATCCATCATCAATTTCACTTCAGTGGTTACATAATCCAAATTCTCCAACTCCCCCTTCGGCTTCAAAGGCGTATAATACACATTCGGAAAACTCATAATAATATGCCAGTGCTTGCTATATGGCACATAATTCAAAAACACAATGATTCCCACAAAGTGAAACCACCAACACAAACGCTCTATCATGTGAACAGACCCATCGCTAAAACCATTAAAAAATCCCACCAAGTACTGACTCACCGGAAAACTGCCATGTGCCTCCATCAAACCCCTGCTCACCAATACCTGCTCTGCCGCATTCATTTTCAACAATGCACCCATCAACACAATCTCTACCACCAAAATGATCGTGGCATCCTTCATCGGCCACCCCTTCAGTTCATTCATCTGCAAGCGGGGTACCTTGGTCACAAATCGCCTGCCCAAAAACACCACGCAAGCCAATAAAACACCAAATGCCAAAATCTCAAAAAAACCAATCGCTATGTCGTAAATCGAACCCAAATAATGGGCGAAAAAACGGTGCGTGCCCAACAAACCATCAATCAAAATCTCCAACACCTCGATGTTGATCAACACAAAGCCTACGTAAATCAAAATATGGAAAAATCCAGCTACCGGACGTTTAACCATCTTGCTCTGACCCATCGCAACCCAAGCCATCTGCTTCCATCGCGCCGCCGGATTGTCAGACAAATCCAACTTCTTACCCAAAAATATATTCCTGCGGATGAACTTCACCCGACCGGCGAATATCCAACTTCCAACGCCCAAAATCAGAGCAAAAATCACTTGTGATAGGATTCCCATTGGTTGCGAAATTAATCAAATAACCGCATTCTATCCATTTCCATAAGCAGATCTCCCCGCAAATGTCCACTTTTACGGAATCGCCGGATTCACCAACCCATAAACAAAAGCATTTCCCTTCCAAAAATCTAACCCCAACCCCTTCAACGCCACCGAATTCCGGCCCGCATTGTCGATGAAAATTTGCATTTTATACCCGCCACCCAAAGAATGATTCACCAAACCCATCACCCCGCCCAGTCCACTACCACCCCATTCCACATCCACCAATCTCCCAGCCAACAATAACTCCACACCGCACAAACCACCACCCAATTGCCTCACTTCCTTGATTTCATAACCCATATCGCTGAGCCCCCTATCCAAAAATCTCACCGTTTGCCCTTCGCAGTTTGAAATCGTTAAAACCAATCGCAAATCCCTTTTCTTCAACAACGATGTATCCAATTCCAAATAAGCCTTGGCCACAAATTCAGCATCGAAACGATCTTCACCCAGTGTATCCAATGACAAGGCCAACACCTCACGGTACTGACTTGAATCGATTTCGCCCTTCAACACATTTTTGTGAGACAACAGCGGCCATACCCGCGAGGTTCCTTTGCCCTTTGAAAAATGCATCACGTGATAACCCGCACCCATGGCCTCCCTGCGTAAAACTGGAAACACACGCTGTATCCAAACCCGCAACATCGGATCCATGCCCACCATATTCAAAAAATAAAAATCATCGCCCTCAACCCCATCCAATTTCTTACGAAATGCGTGATAATCAGCCGTTTCCTCTCTGTAATACTGCAATTCTCCGCCCTTTTTTCGCCATGCATTCACATCCCAACCCAACTCCTCGGCGTGATATTCCATGAAAAACGACTCAAATCCATACACCCACATCGCGTCGCCAACGCCTACCTCATCGAGCACAGCCCAACGTTTCAGCGACTTCACCGCCGCATCGTATGACTGATTGTTGAACACTTCCCGGTGATGTCGATCTGCATACAATACATACAAATTCACCACTAACGTGAGAATCACCAAAACCGCCTTCAGTTTCATGCTCAACACCTTGCGATCCACCCACATGGCAAAACCCAGCACACCAAATCCAAATGAAAACAACAATACAGAATCCTGAAAAACCGGTGCACGATACACTGAATACACAAAGGCAATCAGCAACGGCGCCAAATACAAGCCCCAAACCACAAGCTCTTGCTTATTCTTTCTGTGCGATACACCCGCCTCTTCAACGTTTGCAATATCATGCTCATCGGCAACACCCCTCACCGTCCGCTTCTTTGTGAACACAACATACCCCACAAAACCCAACCACAACCACACAGGCCAAAAGGAATATCCCACGCTATACATCACATGCTTTACCAATGATTTCCATGTGGGGGCTTGCAACCAGCCGGGACTGCCCACTTGCAAATGATGCCAAAAAATGCCCGATTGATGCACATAAAATGCAGCCATCAACCACCAAGGCCATAGATATCGAGTCCAACGGTTTCTTGGCAAAATCACTAGGCCACTCACCAATAGCAATGCCAAAATCAACCCATTGAAATAGTGATTGGAAGCACCCAAATAACCACTGATCGCCAATAAAATCAAGGGTTTATACGCATGTTTGATACCCACAGCCTCCCACTTACATACCTCCAACCAACGCAACCAAACATAAAAAGCCCACAATGAAAGCAATAATCCTGACGCATAAGGTCGGGCAATTTCACTATACATCACTGGAAACTGCAAAGTGGCCAACATCGCAGCCGCCAACAAACCCGCCCAATTGGCACCCATGCGCATGCCGATGTGTACCATCAACATCACCGAACCCACACCGCACATCAAAAATGGCAACTTTACCACCCAAACCGAAGTCCCAAACCACTTCGTCCAATACCATAAAAATACCTGTACCAACATCGGATGGCCATCATTCCAAACCACCGTTGACAGCAATTCAGAAACCGAACCCACATTCAAACGCATCAACGCCGATGTTTCATCGTTCGTTAAAGGCAAATCAAAAAAATCCCAGAATCTAACAAACCCCGCAACCACAATCACCAATAACACAAGCAGCCCAAACCAAACCGCATCCCCTTGGGGGTGCCCACCCGATTTGAGATTTCTTGCCATTATTGCATCATTCAGATATCATTCGAACCACCTCAAACACCTCCGCATAACGCCGAGATACTTGTACCCCCCGCATGCGCAGCTGACTCCGCAAAAACTCTTCGTTAGCATATGGGCGATGGGCCTGACTCTTGTACTTCGAAAGTGCATTTACCTTGCATTGGGCGTCTTCCTCAGAAACCACCTCAAACGAAGCCGTATTGAAATTCAAATTGTTCCACGGCAACTCGTAGCAAAAAACATTGCAAAATTTAAATGCCCTCAACGCCTCTTCCGCCATCGTTTTATGGTCCTGATGAATGTCGTGCAAACAAGGCATCAACACCGTATCAGGTTTCAAGGTTTCCCTCAACTGAATCAAATCGTCCAAAATTTCCTGCCTGCGATAATTGAAAGTGCGCACTTCGTATCGATACAAAAACAAGTTTTCCGCCGCAATACCCAACGCCGCAGTAGCTTCCTTCACCTCATGAATTAAAATGTCCTTGGGAAACCCCTCAATCACACTCTGCTCACAAGCACTAAAGGCCGCATAATAGACGGTTTTGCCCTGCCTAATCAGCTTGGCAATGGTAGCACCACAACCCAATTCCGCATCATCGGTGTGCGGTGAAAGTAACAATATTTTATTTCCTACCATAACGACTTATCGCGGTCTTTGTTTTTCTTCTTCAATTTTAACACTTCTCGGGGTAAATTCACCTTGTAACTGCTCGATAATCCTTCTACGGAAACAATTACATAAGCTTCTTCCTCCGTATAATAAACTTCTACTTCTTCCCCTTTGAAAGGACCATCCAACACTTCGGCCAAATCTCCCGCTTCCAAACGCGCAGTCATGTCTTGCTGCTCAATCTGATATCCTTTTTCAATGAGTCGCTGTATCAAGGCGATGTCTTTCTCCTGAACCTCGGCGTCTTTTCCATTGTATCGCAAATATTTCACCACACCCGGCACTTGCAAAACCATATCCCTTTGCACTTCTGTGGGTTTTACAAACACGTATGAATTAAACAAAGGCATCTCTACCCATTTCTTGCGATCACTCCAAATTCGCAACTTGTTCACCAATGGCAAATAATGAACCACCCTCCTTTGCTCCAAATAGACTTTCACTTTTTTCTCTTGCCTACTTGCGCAATAAATCACCTTCCACGTTTCTTGATTCTCTTCCATTCGATGCAATATTAAAACCCAAAAAACGGATTGTCACCCGCAATCGTTCGATACTCTTCGATCATTTGTGAAACGATTTCTGAAGCGGTTTCAATGCGATCCAAACGCGCACTGATCTGTCCAATTTCCAACTCCCCAGATTCCAAATCACCCTCGAACATGCCTTTTTTCGCCCTGCCACGACCCAATAAAGTTTTTAACTCCTCCAAGGTTGCTCCATTCGCATACGCCGATTCAACTTGCTCGAAAAACGCGTTTTTCAATAGCCTGACCGGGGTAATTTCCTTCAATGTAAGCTCTGTAGAACCCTCCTTGGCCGCAATGATTTGCTCCTTGAATCCAATGTGAGCACTGCTTTCCAAAGACGCTGCAAATCTGCTGCCCACCTGAACCCCAGAAGCACCCAAGCACATCGCCGCCGCCATCGTTCTGCCACAACCTATGCCACCTGCAGCAATCACCGGGATTTTCACACAATCAACAATCATGGGAACCAAACACATGGTGGTGGTTTCCTCCCTGCCATTATGCCCCCCCGCTTCAAAACCTTCTGCTACCACAGCATCTACACCCGCGTCCTCGCACTTTTTGGCAAATTTGGTATTTGCAATCACATGCACAACCGTAATGCCCCTTTCCTTCAACCAACCCGTATATTTAGCCGGATTACCCGCACTAGTAAACACAATTTTTACCCCCTCATCAACTATAATATCCAAATGTTGATCAATGTCTGGATACAACAATGGCACATTCACCCCAAAAGGTTTATTCGTGGCTTCTTTGCAACGCTGAATGTGAGCCCGCAATACTTCTGGGTACATGCTGCCGCTGCCAATCAATCCCAAACCACCTGCATTCGATACCGCACTTGCCAATTCCCAACCACTGCACCAAATCATACCCCCTTGTACAATGGGGTATTCGATACCAAACAATTGATTGATCCTTTGATTCATGTTTCTCAATTTTTGAAGATCCAACCGCCGTTGGCAGATACTAAAATATAGAATGTTAGGCGTCTACAACAACCCCCATCTGCGAGAATTTCGCAATCCTTTGTTGAATTCTGTCCTCGGCATCCATGCCCTCCAATTCTCCCAAACACGTCAAAACAGCCTGTTTCAAAGAATCGTATGCCGCTTGAGGATTGTGATGAGCACCGCCCAAGGGTTCCGGAACTATTCCGTCCACCAATCGATTCTGCAACATATCTGTGGCCGACAATTTCAAGGCTTCCGCTGCACGCTCCTTCATTTCCCAAGTACGCCACAAAATGCTAGAACAGCTTTCTGGTGAAATCACACTATACCAAGTATATTCCATCATCAGCACCCTATCACCAACACCGATGCCCAAAGCACCTCCACTGGCACCTTCTCCTATCACGATACAGATTACGGGAACCTTTAATACACTCATTTCCAACAAATTACGTGCAATCGCCTCGCCCTGTCCGCGTTCCTCTGCTTCCAAGCCTGGCGAAGCACCCGGTGTATCGATCAATGTTAAAATGGGCACATTGAACTTTTCTGCCATCTTCATCAATCGCAAGGCCTTTCTATACCCTTCCGGATTTGGCATTCCGAAATTTCTCATCTGACGTTGCTTGGTATTTCTACCCTTCTGTTGCCCAATGATCATAAACGGCTTACCATCTATATTTGCAAATCCCCCAACAATGGCTTTATCGTCCTTAACATGACGGTCACCATGCAGTTCGATAAAATCTGTTGCGATATTTTCAATATAATCCAATGTATATGGACGGTCGGGGTGCCGGCTAATTTGCACTTTTTGCCAACCTGTTAAATTCTCATAAACAGTTTTTTTCGCCTCTTCAATTTTGCCTTCCAAAGTAGAAAACATGTCAGTCATGTCCAATTTACCCTTTTCATGGGTTTCCTTGGCTTTATCGAGTTGATCCATCAACTCAACAATGTCTTTTTCGAAATCGAACCAGTTTTGATTTGCCATCGTTTGCAAATAAATGTATTAAGGAAGCATTTCCGCTTCCATTTGAAAAGAAAAAATGAATCTACCAATTAAACCCAGTCCATTGCCATGGCAATACCACCAAAAAAGGTAGGCAAGCCAAGCCAAAAAGCTTCAGGTTGAAAAATGGTGCAGTAAGTAAGTGCCAAGCCACTAACAATGGTAAGTGCCCAGTAGCCTTTGGTGTTACGCTTTTGAGTATTCATGATGTTGCGAAGATACTGAGATTCACAAAACTACCCAAAAGGAATTTTTACTCCGTAACCCTTTCATCCCAAAATCTTACAAACCTGTTGCCCCAAGCCACATCAGCAGAACCACAACTCAGACCTTCACCCATAGCCAGCCGCACGGCTTGAACAGGCAAATTAATTCCCGCCAACGCCAATGCTGAGGTTGTGCCTTGCAAACGCGGATTGATTTCCAATAACCTAGGCGTGCCCTCCGCATCCTCTCGCCATTGCATACCTATGGGACCATCCAGTTCCAATGCTTGCGCCAATTGAATGCAAAATGCTATCAATCCAAAATTTCGGTCTAACCGCCCCGCAACACTAATACCACCTATCATTTTGTCTCGTGTCCGAGGAATACAAAACAAAGTTTTACCCCCAGAACACAACATATCTACAGAATACTCAATGCCAGGTAAAAAATCACAAATCATCAATGGCACATCAAACAAACCTTCTACACCCAATCTTTTGCTCCATTCCTCCAATGTCATTGGCAAAACACCCGCCTTGGCTTGTAAAAATTCTCCTGGGACTATCTCATTTACAATGATACCAAAACCCCTGCTGCCATTACCCAAAACAGGCTTAAAACACAAACTGCCACCCGCCACCTGCATTTCGCTTACACAAGTTTGAAATTCTTCCAAATCCCGCGCGACCTTGAATTCCGGTACGGGCAAACCAAGTTTTTGTGCAAAATCAGCCGACTTCCCTTTGTCATTTGCAATATCAATTGAAATGGAACTGCTAACAATTACACGAATACCCTCCAACGCAAACGCCTCCTTATGCCTCGAAAGTACCCCCAACTCCCTTGTTGTGATGGGTAAAATGACATCCACTGACTCATCCACACAGACCCTCCGAATCGCCGCCAAGTATGCCGCATCATCCCCACTTGAAGGCATGTGAAAAAAACCGTCGGCCAATGCTCTGCCATAAGCATTGGAATTGGTATCCCCCACCAGTACCCTCCATCGAGGTTCCTCTTGTAAACACCTAAGTATCCCTGCAAATCCAGGCGCACCAGCCCCCGAAGGTATAAAAACAGTAATGGCGTGATTTGATTCTTTGGGCATAAAAAATGCGAAGTTACCCAATTCCTATCAACGCACTTACCTTATATCAATTAGCAAAAGGATCAGAATACTTCTGATCTGTCACAAAAGTATAGTCGGTTAAAGTACGCAAAAACGCCACCAAAGCATCCTTTTCCTCACTTGAGAAATTCATGCGCATGGGCTGGCCGTTTAACATCTTTAAATTGGCATCCAAATGCGGGTGCGCTTGAATCCCCTTGCTGTAATGATCCACCACAGCTTCCAAAGTTGCGAACCTACCATCGTGCATATATGGACCCGTTAATTCAACGTTGCGCAAACTTGGAATTCTAAATTTTCCATTGCCTTTGCCATTGTCCGCATAATTTTTATCCAAACCAACGTTGGCAGTCCCGGCAACTGTAGGTGCTCCATAAGACCCACCTGGATCATCTGGCGCGCTGAAGTTGTCGCCGGCATGACACTTTGAGCAATTGGCCCTGTTCGAGAAGAATATTTCTCTTCCCATCTTTTCCAAAGTGGTAAATTGAGCCTTGCCCGCCATCACATTGTCATGCTTGGAATTCATGGAAATCATGGAACTTAAAAAATGCGTAATCGCCATGGCAATTCGCTTACGGGTTATCTCTTCGGTACCAAAAGCTTCTTTGAACAAAGGACCGTAATAGGATTCCAACGCCAATTTCTTTTCCAACATTTCATCCGATTCCATCCCCATCTCAATGTGATCAAAAACCGGACGCAAACTCAAGTCCATAGTAGACTTTGCTCGTGAATCCCAAAACAAATTATTAAACGTAACAGGATTGTTCATACTCATGCTGTTACGCTTCGTGGTTTTACCACCAAAACCCGTACTCACCATCATGCGATCGCTGAACGCCAAGGCCTGGTGATGGCAACTACCACATGAAACCGTATTATTCAAACTCATGCGCTTATCGTAAAACAAAACACGACCCAACTGCGCACCTGCACTACTGAAACTGCTTGCAGCATCTTTCATGTCTGGATCCACTTCGCCTTGCTGATTGGGGAAAAACCCAGTATTCACCACCTTGCCAAACAACAAATGCTTCACATTCAATGTTCCCATCAACGCAGTCTCTACAATTTCGTAATCAAACGCTTTACTTGGCAATTTGGGGGTGGTCAATTTATTGCCACCACCGATATTCCCACTTTCACAAGAGCTGATAGCCAATGCCGCCAAACCCACAAAAGCGCTTATTCCAATCCAAGTTTTTTGTTTCATAATTTTAATTATTTAGTTGAACCAATTTACATTCAACAAATTTACAAGTGAAATTATGGCGAAAATTGCAATACGACAAATATTTTCGACCAAAATCGCAAATAACAAACCCTTTGCGCCAATTATTAACTATTTATTCAACCACCTTGAAGAAATGCTAAATTTGTAAATATGATTGATTTTCACAACCACTTATTACCCGGTATCGACGATGGTTCTCCCGATGTAGATACCTCCTTGGCTCTATTTAAAGGCATGGCAGAATTGGGTTTTGATGAAATCATTTGTACCCCACATATCATTGCAGACACCCATCCCAACAACCCTACAACCATTTCGCAGGCAGCCGATTTCCTAAAAGAGGAGTCCAAAAAATTGGGGGTGGAATTGGATTTTAGATTTGCCGCTGAATATATGCTCGACGATACCTTTCAACAGGCACTTTCGTCCAAACAGCCTCTGCTTAAATTACACGGAAACCGAATTTTGGTTGAATTTAGTTACATACAAAAGCCAAGCAAGGTAGAGAACTTTAGTTTCGAACTCCAAATTGCTGGATACGAACCCGTTCTCGCCCACCCCGAAAGATATATGTACTATCACAAACAAATGGGATTCTATGAGCACCTGAAAGATCTGGGTTTTGAACTTCAACTTAACTTGCTATCTCTCACACCCTATTACGGCAAAGAAGTTCAGAAGGTTGCCAATCACCTGCTCAAAAATGGCATGTACGATTTTGCATGCACAGACTTGCACCATCAAAGACACCTTGATGCCCTAAAAGCACACTTCACACCCCATTCGCTGAAAGAACTTTTCAGCCAATTCAAACTCAAAAATCAAGAACTTTCGGCCCTTTAAAATCCGAAAATTTCGTCAATTCCCAGCTCTACAACCTTGCCGTATCGGCCCAAATCGTCCTTCGTAATCAACTTGCGATCAGCTACAACCGCCATTGTGTAAGGCTTCCCACTCACCCTCTCTTTATGAAAAGCGGCCACATCGTCCATCGTTAGTTTCGACAACACTGCATATTGCTCGAGGTTTGGCACCACCTGCGAAAATCCCATTTCCTCCCTGTAATCGAAAACATTGATGTAACTGCTTGGATCCATTCGATTCGTTTCGATTTGATTCATCAAACTTTTCTTCGCCAAATCAAAAACCTCAGCATTTTTTGGCAATGCCGTGAGCAATTCATTCATCGCCGCCACCGCATCATGAAATTTATCGGCCTGAGTACCCACATAACCCACCATCATATTGCTCTTTCCCTTGGCATTTCCTGTGCGATACACTGCATATGTGCTATAAGCCAACGCCTTGGCCTCGCGAATGTTTTGAAATACCACACTACTCATATCACCACCAAAATATTGGTTAAACGCATTCACCATCGGTGCTTCTGATTCGCTCAAAACAGAACCCTTATAAAACCAATTGATGCTCGCCTGTACCTGTTTGTAATGAGCAAAATATACCACGGGCTTGGTTTGCGTTTGCTCCACAAACAATTGATTTACCGGCTTGGACTTTTCCAAATCAAACGCCAATTCGTGCTTGGTCTGGTCTTTTGGCATGCGGTGTAACTTTAACAATGTACTCGCCAACATCGCCCTGTCCCGGGCACCATAATAATCCATGGTATGCTTGATGTTTTTCATGCCCACAATCAACTTCACCAAATCCTCGGCCTTCATTTTTTTCAATTCTTCATTGCTCAATACATACGTATATGGATTCTTCGGTCCGTATGTGGCATAAGCCGACAACGCACTGCGAATGGCCCCTGCATTGGTTTTAATGTCCTCTCGGCCTTTTAAAATATCTGCAACCAAACCCGCAAACACCGCCTCATCCACCTTGGGCGAATTGATCAACTTCTCCAACAACCAAACCGCCGAATCGAAATATTCCTCCGGACCGTTTACACCAATCACAAAAGACTTGTCCGATGCACCCGTCCCAAAACTACAACCCCAACGATAAAACGCCTTACTCACGTCCTCGGCACTGTATCCATCCGTTCCCACCAACCCCAAATACGAAGCCACCAAATCCAACGATTTGTTGTGCCACTTTCCGTATTCATACTTGTACGCCAAATCAAACAATCTGTTTTCCTTGTTTTTTACGTACCTCAAAACGGCCGGACCTACATACTCCTTTTCAATCACTGTTTTCAAGTCTACCACCACCGGCTTCATCGATTCCGCAGGCACCGCCAACCACTGCTTCACAAATTCACTCTGCTTGTCGCGATTCAATTCCACCGAATGAATTTCCGGCTTCTCAATTTTCTCCGCATCAGGCTTCTCTCCCTTCCGCTTGTAAACCACCGCCCGATCCACGTTCAAATACTCGTTGGCAAAATCCACCAAATATTCCTTGTTCATCATTTTCATCATCGCCAATTCATTGAATTTATCGCGATAATCCATACTCTGAATGAATGCATCTTTCAGCAAAAAGCAACGACTGCTATTATCATCAAAGGCCCGAATTTTTTCAATCTCTTTATTTAAAACGATGGCCTGAAGCAAATTGGCATCGAACTCTCCTTTTCTGATTTTTTCCAATTCATCTAACAACAACTGCTTCACCTCTTCCAAAGTTTGTCCCACCTTCGGCGTACCCTCCAAGTAGAAGATCCCATAATCCGCCATCTGTTCCACACCGCTGTGCGCGCCCAAAACCTTTTGCTTCAATACCAAATTCACATCAATCAACCCAGCCTTGGAATTGTTCAACAACAAATCAATCAATTTGGCCGCACGCGATTCCTCCGACCCCGCATTCGGAATCCTAAAACCAATGTTCACACTTTCCGCATCAGGACCAAACACCTCGTAAATCCGCTCTTGGTTCTTGGGCGTTTCCAATTCAAAAGCATAACTCATCACATCCTTACTCACCATATAAGCAAATTTGTTGGCCACCTCCGCCGCCATAGCATCCGGATCAAAATCACCACTCATAATAATGGCCATATTGTTCGGCACATAATACTCATTGTAATAATTGCGAATGGCCTCCAAACTCGGATTCTTCAAATGCTCTACCGTTCCAATGGTGGTCTGTAAACCGTAATTGTGCTTCCTGAACAAATCAGCCATCATCAACTCATACACCTTCTCGCCTTCGCGATCCAATGATATGTTCTTCTCCTCATACACCGCCTCCAACTCCGTATGAAACAACCTCAACACCGGATTTCTGAATCGCTCCGCCTCCAAAGTCAACCACTTACTCAACATGTTCGATGGGATATCATTGATATACACCGTTTCATCTGTACTCGTAAAAGCATTGGTGCCCTGTGCGCCCAAGGCCTGACACATTTTGTCGTACTCATTGGCAATGGAAAATTTGGCCGCGAGCTGACTTACACTGTCAATCGCACGATACAAACTCTTACGCTCCCCAGCATCCTTGGTGTGATTGTATTTTTCATACAACGCATCAATTTGCTTCAACAAAGGCTCCTCTTTTTTCCAGTCCAAACTTCCGTAACGATCTGTGCCCTTGAACAACATGTGCTCTAAGTAATGCGCCAACCCAGTATTCGTTGCAGGATCGTTCTTCGATCCCGTTTTCACCGCCACCATCGTATACACACGGGGCGATTTCTTTTGGTTCGATGTAATCAATGTAAGCCCATTGGCAAACGTATAATACCTCACATTCAACGGATCGTTGGCATAGCTGGTTACCGTCCACTGCGGCGTTTCTACCACGTTGAAACCACGAATCACATCCTGCGCCTGAGCAAACAAAACGCTAATCAACAATCCCATCAAACTGAAATACTGTTTCATAAAGCACAAAAATAGGATATCCCCATCATCCGCACACTCTGTTTATCTTCGCAAACTATATGAACATCGAAAATCGGGTGGCCCTGGGTTTGGGTGGAAACATGGGCAACCGCTTGTATCACATCGCTTGGGCACAACAACTCATCACAAAAAACATTGGCCAAATCATCCAATGTTCTCCCCTATACCAAACCGCCGCTTGGGGAAATACCGATCAACCCCACTTCCTCAACCAAGTCATCGTGGTGATCACCCCCTTCACCCCCCTACAAACCCTGCAAAAATGCCTGCAAATTGAAAAATCCATGGGACGACGAAGAGAAATCAAATGGGGACCGCGACTTATTGATATAGATATATTGCTATATAACAATATTAAAATACAGCACGATAACCTTCAAATCCCCCACCCCTTCCTGCACCAACGCCGATTTGTGCTTCAGCCACTGGCCGATGTCCTCCCGCATTTCAAACACCCCTCCCTAAATAAAACCCTCCAAGAACTCCTCACCGAGTGCCCCGATACCTTGCCCGTTACCCCCTTCTACCCCTAAATGCTACTTCCCTATATCATACTACCACCCCTCCATTGGTTTGTCGTAGGCTGCCAACAGCAACAATTCCCCATTCTGCTCAACGCCCCGTTCATCAAACAAAACGGAGCCAATAGATATCAAATAGCAGCACCCAACAACATCCAACCGCTCACCATCCCCGTACATCACGAAGACCGCAACCGGCCCCTGCCCCAAGTGCGCATCAATTACAACCAAAACTGGATCAAAGACCACAAACAAGCTTGGCAAACGGCCTATGGCAAATCGCCCTTTTTCGAATACTACGATTATCGTTTTTTTGCCGTGTTCGATGAACAGCCCCAAACCATGCAGCACATCATCCATGGCCTCAACCAAGTACTTTTCCAAAACCTCAAGCTTCCCTTTGCCCCAGATTATATCGCCCAGCCAAACGCAGAATCGTCACTCATCGCCCAAAATGCGCTGCTACCCTATCACCAACAACAAATCAACCCCATCCCATACACCCAAACCTTTCACACCAAATTTGGTTTCAGAGCCCCTGTGAGCGCCATCGATCTACTCTTTAATCTCGGTCCGCTCGCCCCTGAATACCTTGCCCAGTATAACCCTACCGCCATCATCTGAACTTTCCTATCTTCGCAACTTACCCCAACGCACCATCCATATGAGCATCATCAAAAAACTGGCCTCCCAAACCGCCGTGTATGGTCTTAGCACGATGCTAGGTCGTTTTTTGAACTTTCTCCTCGTACCGCTTTACCTCACTAAACTATCTGGTGCTGCCGATTATGGTATCTCGAGTGTGATGTTTACTTATGCGAGTTTTTTGGCCATCATTTTTGCCCTGGGTTTGGAAACAGCCTTCTTCCATTTCTCAAAACAAACTGGTCAGCCCGCCAAAGTCCTTGCCACCGCAACGCATACATTGATCATTACTGGCTTAACGGCCGTGCTCATTTCGCGTCTTTTCGGCATTGAAATCATGCAGTGGATTGGGTATCCTCAGTTTCCTCAATTCGCAACATATTTGGCTTTGATATTGGCCGCTGATGCAATCACCGCATTGGGATTCGCCTATCTACGTCAGCAAGAAAAACCTTGGACATTTGCTTGGATCCGACTCACAAACATTGCCGTTAACATTGGCGCAAACCTCTTCTTTTTGGTTGCTTGTCCTTGGCTAGGCAACTATCTCACTTCCCCAGAAATCGGCAGCAGTTCACAAGCCTTGGCGTTTGGTGTTTGGTGCATGGACCAGGCTCAACCGACCAATATGATTTCCAATATTTTCCTGAGCAACTTATTGGCCTCACTCATTACAGTACCATTATTATCAAAAACATGGCAAAACCTCAAATGGGGTCTCGACCTTGGATTGCTCAAAAAAATGCTCCGTTACTCGTTGCCTTTGGTCATTGTTGGGTTGGCGGGCATGATCAACGAAACATTGGATCGTATTTTACTCAAGGAAATGCTTCCCGCCAATGTGGGCGATGCAGAAGCCGGTATGTACAGTGCCTTCTATAAATTAAGTTTGATTTTAACCCTATTTGTGCAGGCATTTCGATTTGCCGCCGAACCCTTCTTTTTTGGAAAAGCGAGCGATAAAGATGCGCCTGACACTTACGCTTATGTAATGCGATATTTTGTTTACGTGAGCGGTGGGATATTTTTACTCACGATGATTTGTATGCCCTGGTTGGCACCTTTGTTATTGCGAAAACCCCTGTATTACGAAAACGTAAGAGGCCTGAGTATTGTCCCCGTTTTGTTGTGTGCAAACCTTTGTTTGGGGATTTATTACAACCTCAGTATTTGGTATAAGCTATCCGGAAAAACACAAATGGGCGGACTCATTGCATTGTTTGGCGCCATTGTCACCATAGTTGGAAACTACCTTTTTATTCCACAGTACGGATTTGTTGCCTCGGCTTTTACCACACTCGCCGCCTACGCTACCTTGGTTATCCTGGGCTATTGGTTTGGTCAGAAACATTACCCCATTCCCTACCAGTTACCAATATTACTTACCACTTTATTGGTATCCGTGGGTCCAATTACGTTTTTACCTCATGCTTTTCCCAATATACATCATGCCGCATACTGGATATTGGTCCCCATATACATTGGCGTTTTATATGTGCTCGAAAAGAGATTCGCCAGAAATCTTTTATCTTAAAATACTATCATGTGTACAGTAAAAATCATCAACCAATCTTCCCATCCCAACCCCGCCTACCAAACAGAATTAAGTGCGGGCATGGATTTACATGCCAATATTGAAGAATCTATTTCTCTCACACCCGGAGCTCGGATGTTGATTCCTACGGGTTTGTTCATCGAACTCCCCAAAGGATACGAAGCACAAGTGAGGCCCCGCAGCGGATTGGCACTAAAACACGGCATCACCGTGCTCAATAGCCCAGGTACCATCGACGCAGATTACCGCGGCGAAATCAAAGTCCTCCTCATCAATCATGGACAAGAAACCTTCGAGATCCAAAACGGCGAACGCATCGCCCAAATGGTTGTGGCTCAACACGCAGTGGTTCAATGGGCCAATACCACCGAGCTCAATGTCACCGAACGCGGCGATGGTGGTTACGGTAGCACCGGCTTAACCAAACCCTAACACCCAATTCATACCAATTCATTACCTTTGCCGTCGTTTTGACCATCAAACAATCCCTTTAAACAACTATGAAACTCATCATTCCAATGGCCGGCATGGGCAAACGCATGCGCCCTCATACACTTACCACCCCCAAACCCCTCATCAAAGTTGCTGGCAAATCCATCGTACATTGGCTCATCACCGATATCGTGGCCGTTTGCGGTGAATCCATCGATGAAATCGGTTTCGTAGTGGGTAGATTTGGCGATGCCGTTGAAGCAGAACTGCTTCAAATCGCCGAAAGCGTTGGCGCCAAAGGCAAGATTTTCTACCAAGACGTAGCCGAAGGTACCGGCCATGCCATACTTTGTGCCCGTGAATGCCTCAAAGGCGATGTCATTGTGGCCTTCGCCGATACCCTCTTCCGCACACAATTCAACCTCGACAAATCAAAAGACGGCGTAATTTGGGTGCACAAAGTGGCCAACCCCAGCTCATTTGGCGTGGTGAAATTTGACGAAAACAACATCATCACCGATTTCGTTGAGAAACCCACCGAGTTTGTCTCTGACCTAGCCATCATTGGCATTTACTATTTCAAAAGCGGCGAAACCCTCGAGTCGGAAATCCAATACCTCATCGACAACAACATACGCGAAAAGGGAGAATACCAGCTCACCAATGCCATGGAAAACATGAAAGCCAAAGGCATGCAGTTTGTTCCCGGTGCCGTAGACGAATGGCTCGATTGCGGAAACTACGCAGCCACCGTTTTCACCAACCAACGCGTATTGGTCAACAAAGCGCAACAATTCGCTGGATCTGCCGCCCGCTTCGATGAGACCGTTACCATCCATGAACCCTGCTTCATCGGCGATGGCGTATCTTTGAAAAACTGCGTTGTGGGGCCACATACCTCCATCGGCAACAACAGCAAACTCGAAAACTGTAACATCAGCAACAGCATCATCCAAGAGCAATGTCACCTCAGCCACTTCAACTGTCACGACTCCCTCATCGGCAACCACGTGGTTGTCAAGGGCAACAACGCCAGCAGCGCAGAATACAGCTTGGGAGATTTCAGCTCCATTGGTTGATCTCTGAATGCCATTCCTTTAAATCACCAGTAACAGCCTTTTCCCTACTGTTTCTTTTCTTGGCGATGTGGGTCGCCCCCTCCCTCCATGCGCAAAATGCGGAGCCATCGCCCATCGTTACAAACACCCAAAACAGCCCATACGCTTCCCCTCAGCTCAAAGCTGCCTACTACAACGCCGAAGCACAATATCAAGCCGAAAATTATCGCGAAGCACAATCCCTGTTTCAACAACTCCTCGATACCTTTTCCAGCCAACCCGTTCAACAGCCCTTCCTTTCAGGCGCGCATTATAGACTGGCAAAAATTCACGCCACCACCTATGATTATTACAATGCCAAAAACACCAGTGGCAACCCCACAGTTGAAAAACACACTGCCAACAAATTGGCCGCCCTCCAGAACCTTTCAAGGGCTCTCAGTATACAACCACTGAACAAAGACTACCTATACTTCAAAGCCCAATTGCTCTACGAAAGCAACCAACCCGCGCAAGCCGCCGCCATCCTCGTACAACTATCAACCCTAGACCCACACTCCTTTACCTTTCACCACTTCGCAGCGATTGCGCTGTCGCAAGCCGCCAATAGACAGCCATCCGCACCCGAGAATTTTGCAAAACAGCTGCTTGGATTTTGTGACACATGGACAAAACACCTCGGCAACACCGAAAAAGTGATTCAATTCCGCAATCTGGCACTCACACAACTTCAAGAAGCAGAGGGAGTCAGCACAAACCAAGACAAAGAAAACCGAGATAAGGGAAACCAAGTCAATACAAGCCAAAACCGGGAATCGCAACCCATTAATACCCCAAATTCGGGCCCAACCCCCAAACTATCGAACCTCAATTGGGCCAAAAAGCGGTTCGCGATGAGCCTTGAACTATACAACTTCTCGGCCGCCCACCAATATGCCGATACTCTGGAAAATACAGCACCCATTTTCACCGCCCACAATTTGGTGAATGCACACCAACTCATCAACCAAAACCAATGGGCGGCCGCACAAGATGAACTCACCTTGGCCAACACCGAAACCGATCCCTTCATACAACTGCAATACCTTCGCCTCAGAGCCCGAATCGCCTCTAACAAAGCCCAATCACTCCCCCAATTCAATACCAACCCCAAACTGCCCCAAACCCAACAAGCCCTGCAGCTTTGGATCGAACTGTACCAGCAAGAAGGCTTAACACCCAACGACCTCCCCTACGCCATTTCCATCGCCGAACAAGCGCAATCTGTCCAATACCTCAACCTTTGGAAACAAATGGCACAAGATTTGGAATCATTGCCAAAAAACAAATAACCCCCAAACGCCCATCACCCCATGAAATACTTCCTCGCCCTCTTCGCCCTGCTCTCAGCCACCGCCGCACAAGCGCAAGACAATAATCCCCAGTACATTTCCTTGGCCAACAACCAATTGCCACAGTCTAACAATTGGACCTACTTCACCGGGCGATACGATGTTACTGTAAACACCGGCGATCAACAAATTCCCGCCACCCTAAACCTGCGAATGAAACGCGATTCCATTGTGTGGTTCAGCATCAGCGCCAACATGGGCATCCAAATTCAAGTCGCTAAAGGCATCATGCTCCGCGATACCCTCCACCTGGCCGATATCTACCACAAAGAATACTACGCGATTCCCGTGGCCGAAGCCAGCCAATACCTGTCAATCCCCCTCGGTGTGCAGCACCTGCAGCACTTGTTTGTGGGACAGCCACTCGTTGATACCTGCAGCCCCCAACCCATCAACAACAGCAACTACAGCGTTAAACTGCTCAACCAACTCATGTGCTACAGCACCGTGGCCCAACCCCTAATCATCGAATCAAAATTTGCGCAGCCCGCTGCCGAAACCAAGCAAGAAAACGAAGGATACTCGCAACTCCGATTCACCGAAATCACCACCCCCAACAAACCCAAAGACAAAGTCGTCCTTGAACATAGCCAATGGCTCGATGTATCCAAAGAATCTGCCAACGCATTCTCTTTTTTGCCCATGGCCATGAAAATTACAACCACCAATGCACAACAAACTGCACAAGTCGATTTCACGTTAACAACCGCTCGATACGATGTAATACCTTCGTACCCGTTCAAGATCGACAATTCATACAAACGACAAACCCTACCACTGAAATAACCCTTGCGCATCCTGGCCTTCATATTGCTGCTGATTTCCTCCCTCATGCCAAACGCGGGAGAAGCCCAATCACGCAAACAACTCGAAGCCAAACGCAAAAAAATGCAACGCGTGATCGCCGAGCAGAGAAAAGCCCTTTCCTCCACCCAAAAGGAAAAAACGGTTACCCTCGACAAACTCAATTCACTCAATCAAATCATCCAACAACGACAAGTAGTCATAAAGAACTTGGGTGTTGAAATCCGCTCTGTAAACTACGAATTGTCGCAAAAACAGAAATTTCTCGATAGTCTCACAAAAGAGCACGATTCACAAAAACTCAAGCTCAAAAAGACCATCGTAAAGGCATACAAAACGCGAAAGAGTGGGCGTGAGATTGCCTTTGTTTTCTCCTCCAAATCCATCGCACAAGCCATGCGCCGGTGGAAATACATCCGCAAAATCTCTGGCTATCGCCGCCACCAAATCTCAACCATCGTAGCCCAAGCCCAATCACTAGGAAAAACCATCAACCAACTCGAAAGCGTGAAGCAAGAAAAATCGGTATTGATGGGTGAAAACGAAAAAGAATCCAAAGAACTCGAAGTGGATAAGCAATCCAAGCAACTCCTTGTTAAAGAGCTTTCTGGAAGAGAAGAAGAGTTGAGAGACCGAATTCGCGACAATGAAAAAGCCATTGCCCGACTCAACAATGAAATCAGCCGGTTGATTGCGCGTGAAATAGAAGCCGAAAGAAAAAGAAAGGCCCGCGCAGTCTCCAGCGCAGCCAAATCGAGAAGCGGAAAAACCGGAAACGGCGAAAAAGAAAATACCCTATCGCCCCAAGCACGAGCCATAGGCGGTGCGTTCTCAAAAAACAGAGGCAATCTTCCCTGGCCCGTAGAACGTGGATTTATTTCCCAATCTTTCGGCGTACACGAACACCCCGATCTTGAAGGAATCACTACCGTGAACAATGGCGTTGATATCACATCGCCCCGCGGAGCCCTCGCCAGTGCTGTATTTGAAGGCACTGTAAGCGCCATCCTCAATATTCCCGGCCAAGGTCAAGCCGTTCTCCTCAACCATGGCGATTTCTTCACGGTATATTCTCACCTCTCCGTGGTTTTGGTAGAAAAAGGCCAAGTCATCCGCATGAATCAGCACATCGGCAAAGTAATGACCGATGAAGATGGCAAAGCCGTTCTGCAATTCCAAGTGTGGCATGGCCAAGAAAAGCAAAACCCCCAAAGCTGGCTCAAGGGCAAGTAAACAATTCCCATTCCTTATCTATATCTTTGAATCATGATGAAAGTGGCAGTCATTGGCGCCGGTGTGATGGGATCTGGTATCGCACTGTGTAGCATACAAGCCGGTTACCCCACCGTGCTTTTCGATGTGAATGAAACCGCCCTCCAACGCGGCATGGATTACATCCAAACGCAATTGAAAGTGGCCCTTTCCAAAGGCAAAACCACCCAAGAAAAAGTAGACGCTGCCCTGTTGCTGCTTTCAGCCACTCCCAACAGAGAAACCCTCGTTGCAGACTTCATCATCGAAGCCGTTCTGGAACAATTGCCCATCAAACGAGAACTGTTCCAATTCCTTGAAACCATTAATAGCGAAAAAACACTCTTCGCCACCAATACCTCCAGCATCCCCATCACCCAAATCGCTGCGGCACTCAAACACCCCAATCGATTGGTGGGCGTGCACTTCTTTAACCCCGCTCACATCATGAAACTCGTGGAAGTCATCAAAGGTGTAGCCACCGATGCCTCCAGCGCCGAAATCGCCTTCAATTGGTCACAATCACTGGGAAAAACCACCGTATATGCCGCCGATGCACCCGGTTTTATCGTGAATCGCGTGGCCCGTCATTACTACGTAGAAAGCCTCAAAGCCCTCGAAGAAAATGTGGCCCCCCTACAAACCATTGACCGACTCCTAGAAAGCTCTGGCTTTAAAATGGGGCCCTTCAAACTCATGGACCTCATTGGCGTAGATACCAACTTCAGTGTCACCAACTCTATGTTTCAACAGTTTCATTACGATCCCAAATTCCGCCCCAACCGCATACAACAACAAAAAGTAGAAGCCGGACACCACGGAAGAAAAACCCAACGTGGTTTTTATACTTACGAAGATTGAAAGCATTGAACCCCATCGTTAAAAGATGAAGAAACTCTATATCACCGCCGTTTGTTTTCTCGCAGCGATGCTACCCCTTCTTCACAGTTGTAACGATGGAAATCGCGTAACCGAACAAATCCCCACAGGGCCCGTAAACATAAACATCGACCTCAACCTGCCCACTTACATGAACCTGTCCAATCCTGGAAGTCATGGCTATTTCGACGGGGGCGTGAAAGGCGTTGTAATAATCCACGATTACGACGATACTTGGTACGCTTTCGAAAGAGGCTGCGCCTTCGAACCCCTGTCTACTTGTTCCAAAATATGGGTAGATTCTGTAAACATCCAACTTCGCTGCGGAACCCCCACCAGCACCGGATTTCAACCTTGCTGCTCATCCAAATTCACATACGCCGGTTTCCCGCTCGAAGGTGAGGCCAGAGGCAGATTGGCTAGGTACCAAATACAACGCAATGGAAACGCCATTATGGTATTCAATTAACATTAATACCCCAATTTTTTTTAGTACCTCAATGGGATGTAAATAAAAAATGGGCAAAATTTGTTAAAAAAGTTTTTTTTAAGACGCCATTTCCTATATTTGTCAACTACTATAACCCTATCATCAAGGAATTTCTATGCAAAAAAACTACTTTAAATCAACCGTTTTTGCAGCACTCGCAACCCTTTGCACAGTGCCCGCTCAAGCTCAATCACCAGGATCCCACTCCCTCGAAATCGGTGGTGGTGTTCACGAATATATGGGTGACTTGGGGTCGTCTTTGGGATTCGCCCGTAGACCCGATTACCAAGCCGTTCAAGTAAATTTTGGTTACTACCTCAACCCCGCGTTGGATTTAGTGGCCAATTTTTCTACCGGTGATTTGGGATATGCACGCAAATGGGAAGGTTGGGACCTTCGTCCAGAATACCAGTACCAATCGTTCCGCGCAAACCTTGCAGATTTAACTGTAGGTGTGCGTTATAAATTAAACAATGGTAGTATCCTTTCTGAAGACGCCAAAATTGCCCCTTACTTCCAAGCCGGCATCGGTGGATTCTACGCACACAGTAAAGTAACTTGGGGTCCTCACCCTTATGTACAAGATGAGTTTTATGCCGATCTTACCAAAAAGCCTGCCATCACTGAGTTGAATGGTGCTGTTCAAGGTGCTTTCGGTATCAACTTTTTTGTAACTGAAAGAATTGGTTTGCGTTATAGTTTCACAGCTACCTATACCATGAGCGACATTTGGGATGGTGCTACTCAATCTTATCCCGATCCAGTTCACAACATCTACAAGCACCAATTGTGGCGCACAAACGACATGTATGCATTGCATGCATTGTCTCTTACATTTGCCGTGGGTGAAGGTACCGGATCTGGTCCAAAAGCCCCCAAAGACAAAGACGAAGATGGTGTACCAGACAAGTACGATTTGTGTAAAAACACAGAAGCCAAATACCGCCGCTACGTGGATAGCGTAGGTTGCCCAGCAGATACAGATAAAGATGGCATCCTTGATGCAGACGACAAATGCCCTGATGTTGCAGGCCCTGCAGAATTCAACGGTTGCCCTGATTCAGATGCCGATGGAATCCAAGATAAAGTAGACGCATGTCCCAACCTTGCAGGTATCGCCAAATTTAATGGTTGCCCTGATACAGATGGTGATGGTGTTTCTGACAAAGAAGATGGTTGCCCTACAATCGCAGGTCTTCCAGCATTCGGTGGTTGCCCCGATACAGATGGTGACGGTGTAGAAGATCGTAAAGACAAATGTCCAAATATCGCTGGTGCCATCGCAGGTGAAGGTTGCCCCGATACAGATGGTGATGGTGTATTTAACAACATCGACAAATGTCCTGACGTAGCTGGAACTGTTGCAAGCAAAGGATGCCCCGAAATCAAAAAAGAAGTAGTACAAAAAATCGCTTTGGCCGCCAAAGGTATCAACTTCGAAAACGGTAAAGCTGTCATCACCGCAAGCTCGTTCAAGAGCTTGGATGACTTGGCTACTTTGTTGAATACTTACCCTGGTGCTAGCGTAGAAATTCAAGGCCATACCGATAACAACGGTGCCGCTGATGCCAACAAAACTTTGAGCCAAGACCGCGCAAACGCTGTTAAACGCTACTTAGCCGCTGGTGGTGTAGCTGAAGCCCGCATGACAGCCATAGGATACGGTCAAGAAATGCCTATCGCCGACAACGCTACCCCTGCTGGTAAAGCGAAAAATCGTCGCGTAGACTTCAAATTGAGCTACTAAGACCTCATCACAAAATAGATTTTTCAATCGCATAGGAAACAAAAAGGGCGCCCAATGGGCGCCCTTTTTGTTTCCTATCACCTAACTTCGTCTTATGCAATTACTCCGCATCCTTACCCTACATATCCTACTTGCCCTGTTTGCCCCTGCAACCCATGCACAAACAACCCCCGCAACGCCCAATATCACCGCAAACAACGCATTCCAAAATCCCAGCAACCCCCATTACTGGAAAAACAAAAAACCCTACGAAGGGTATTGGCAACAAGATGTGCATTATACCATCAATGCCATACTAAACGAGCAAGACGAACTCATCAACGGACAAGAAACCCTAGTCTATACCAACAACTCTCCCAACACCCTCACCGAGGCCTATTTCCACCTATATCAAAATGCCGTGCAACCCGGTTCCCTCACCGATGAACTCTACAAAAAAAATCGCACCAAAGTAAAATACGGCAAATACGAAGCACAAAAACTCGGTACCGTTATCCACAGCATTCAAATCAACCCCGAAGAAAACCCCATCCAGGAAGAACCCCCATACGAGACCATCAGCACCCCCTTCGAAATCCAAAATACCCTCCTCAAAATCAAACTGCCCAAACCACTGAAACCCGGCGATTCCATCGCATTTCACATCGATTTTACCACCTACTTCGATCGCGGTAGCATCCGCAGAAGAATGAAAGTGTACGACCACCACGGTTACAAACACTTCAACGGCGTACATTGGTACCCCCGCATCTGCGTCTACGACCGCAAATTTACTTGGGAAACCGACCAGCACGTAGAAAAGGAATTCTATGGCGACTACGGCCTGTTCGATATCGCCCTCACCCTCCCCAACCACTACATACCCGAAGCCACCGGCACCCTCGTCAACAAAGACGAAGTACTGCCCAGCGCCCTGCGAAAACAACTCGATATCGCCAACTTCAAAGACAAACCCATCGGCTCACAACCCTCAGTCATCATCCCCGCCAACGGCACCTTCAAAACCTGGCGATACCAAGCCGTGAATGTGCATGATTTTGCATGGACCGCCGATCCCACCTACCGCATCGGGGAAACCACCTGGAACGGTGTGCAATGCGTAGCCATCGCCCAAGAAAACAACGCCGCCGGATGGCAACAAACCGCCGCATTCACCGCCAAAGTCATCGCCACCTATAGCCGTGATTTTGGCATGTATAACTACCCCAAAATTGTTTGCGCCGATGCCGCCGATGGCATGGAATACCCCATGATCACCCTCGATGGCGGTTACTACCCCAGCCACCAAAGTCTCATCGCACACGAAGTGGGACACAATTGGTTCTTCGGCATGGTCGGCTCCAACGAAACCTATCGCGCCGCACTCGATGAAGGATTCACCCAATTCCTCACCGCCTGGTGCATGCGCAAACTCACCCGCGAATCCCAACCCGAACTCAAACGCGCCTTCGCCGGATACATGGAAGATGCCATAGACGGAACCGATGAAATCCTCGAAACCCACTCCAACGATTTTCACTCGGCGACCGGACATGGTGGCGGCTACAAACACGTGTACTACAAAACCGCGTCGATGCTCTACAACCTCCAATACTATTTGGGCGATTCCGTGTTCCTGCAAGCCATGAAAAACTACGTGGAACAATGGAAATTCTGTCACCCCTACATCGAAGACTTCCGCAATTCAATGATCCAAAGTGCACAAACCGATCTCAACACCTTCTTCGATCAGTGGTTTCAGACCAACAAATCCGCCGACTATAGCATCAAACGCATCACCGCGCTCAGGCCCGCAAACTACTACCGCGTTACCCTCGAACGCCGCGGTAAAATGGTGATGCCCGTGGATTTGGATTTCCTGATTCGGCCCCAATCACCCGCCAGCAACAACAAAAAAGCCATCGCCGCCAGTGATGTATTCTACTCCATCACCATTCCCGTAACCCAATACCAAAAACCCGGTCGATACAACCTAAAACCCTGGATTGGCTGGGACAAACTACGACCTACCTACACCTTCGACATCGAAATGCCCGTGGCCGGTGAACTCAAACAAGTGTGGCTCGATCGCAGTGGCCGACTGGCCGATATCTATCGCGTAAACAACGTCTGGAAAAAACGCAACGAATGGCAACTCGACCTCGGCAACGGCGAAAACACCAACTACTTGGGCGTTTACCAATGGCTCATCCGACCCGATTTGCGTTTCAACGGCGCTTCAGGTTTCATGCCCGGCCTACAACTTTCTGGTCAATACGCGGGCAGAAAACGCCAATTTCACCTCGGCCTGTGGTCGCTCCCCGGTATCCAAGCCCAACAAAAATCGCCCGCCCAAAACGTCAATTACCACATCTCCTTCAAACACCAAACCCGCGGCGGTGGCACGTATTACTACGAATCGTTCCTATACAATGAAATCAATACCCACCAAATGGGTTGGAGCCAACGATTGGGCAAAACCCTTTACGGCCTCTATGGCAAATCCACGCAAAGATATCATGGCTTACTTCGACCACTAGACCATCCCCTCTACAACCCTTGGATCAACGCCCCCAGCGGAGACCTGTATTTCCCGCAATACACCGCCCTCAATGGCTTCCTACCCACCGCCAACCGATGGTCCTATATCCAAAACATCAACCTCAACCTCTTCATTGCCCAAAACTATAGCGGATGGGGTAAATCGGGCTCTATGCGATTCGATGTTCGATTGCCCTCGCCCTGGTCAAAATCACAATATGGGTTTGTTCAACTCGAATGGAAACACTATCAACCCTTGGGAAAAACCACCTTACGCCTACGCTCATTGGCCTATTACGGCGGCGGAAACAATCCCACTCCCGAAGCCGCCCTATACATTCATGGCGCGAACCCAGAAGAGAGTTTCAATCATTCCCTATACCGAGATTTCGGGATGATCAATTACGCACAACCCAGCGCCCTCAGTAGCCCAACACCCCCACAGCACCTGCTCGTGAATGGTGGCCTCAACCTTC
>Ga0315908_10000685_pt1 | contig 26653 bp, 10 predicted proteins | sample LakEriMetagenome_12_FD_203520 | JGI IMG/M metagenome (GOLD analysis project Ga0315908, IMG submission 203520) | Freshwater fungal communities from buoy surface, Lake Erie, Ohio, United States - Buoy 4 MA124 | ecosystem: Environmental > Aquatic > Freshwater > Lake > Lake biofilm | place: USA...
TGTAATCCTGATAATTCAGTTTAAGACATGACCGCAAATACTGTTATATTTGAGTTGGGCCTTTAAATTACCCTAAAAACTTTTTCTCCTTTTTTTTTGATACCCATATACAGGATGGATATTTTGGAGAACGAACATTCATCTTTAAATACAGGAATAGAGAAGCCTTTCAAAAGCTATCCAAACTATAAGACTCTTCAGCTATGTCTCTAAGGCTAGAGCTAAGGCTACGTTTGATCTATGACTAAGGATAGGGCTATACATATCTGCTGTTACGTATAGGTAAATGTATACGGCTACAGATATAGCTAGATCTATAGATCTACGGAATTATTTAATAATCTTTTAAGTAATTTTTTAAATAATTTTTTAAGTAATTTTTTATTTGATTTTAAGTAATTTTTTATGTAATTTTCAAAATTTTTTATAATTTTACTTTATTTTTTAAGTATTTATAAAATATCCTTTAAATCAATTATTTATTTTTTATATCTTATTAAAATTATATTATTTTTATTATAAGCCAATTATATAGTTTTATATTTAAACAATAAATAAAATATTTTTATAATTATTCTATAATATTATATTGTAATTTTATTTAAAAATGTATAGTAATTCTATATCTATTAATAAAAATAATATTTTGAAATAAATTACTATAGTATTAATTATTGATTTTTTATTTTAGTTAAAATTTCTAAATAATTAAGAATGCAAATCTTTTTGACTTAATAATAGAGTACCTAAGAAAAATATTATAAAATTATATATAATATATTATTTAAATAATTAATAAATATTTATTTATTTAAAAATAATAATCAAGATTTATTTAAGGGAGTTTTAAGCATATCTATAGTTTGATTTATTTTTTATAATTCTTAAATTTTTTGCTGATAAATTTGATTATTGCTATTATGATGAGAATTATTAACCGAATTATTAATAGTTTTTCTTTAACTAGTATGCATAAATTATTACATATTATTAATTTCCTTATTGTATTTATTTTTATCCTCCTAAATTTATTAATATTATAAGTTTAATTTATTATTTTTTAGGACTATTTATTATTATTAATCGTTGACCTGATTTGTTAAAATTATAATTTGGTTTTCTAAGTCATTTATTTTGATTTTATTTTTCTCAGTCTCTAAGTTAGATTGATCAATTTAGTCTAAGAGTTGGTTATTATGATATTAAATTTTCTGTGAATCTTTAGTAAGTCTATCAATTTATAATTAATATTAAGATAATTGATGATCTTGTTAGTCTAAAGTAGTTTATTAATCAGTAATTAATTATTCTAACCTTATTATGGATTATGCCTATTACTCAATTTTAAAAATGGACTATTAATATATTTATTCTTACTATTGAGCAGAGTTTTATAATAGATTGATAGTGTTTAGGTACTGGTGATGTTCTTTTTGATTAATGGCTTCAATATTGGATAATGAGAATATGGCATTCTAAGTATCTACTTAATATTGATTTTCAAGATTGTTAAGCTAATTATAAAGAGATTATATGGCTTACTCCTGACTATTAAACTTGGAAGAGTAGAGTAGATTGAGCTCATCAAGAAGAGACTATTTATTGGCTTTTTGCTTATAAAGGTCCTTTATTTATGATTAAGCAGATAACAGTTGTTGGTTAAGTTTATCGATATTGATATTGTATTGTTATTAATTCATGATAAGGGAAGTTTCCTTATCTTGCAATAGAGACTGTAGTTAATATATCTATGTATTTAAACTCTGAATCTGTTATTCCCATTGATGAGTTTTAATGTGAGTGCCTTAAAGTTTGGATTACATGAGGGTTTATTAGTCTTATAATTAATATTGCTATTATTTTTCAGTTAGTTGAAGTTGGTTTAATTATTTGAGCTATTGCTGTTATATAGCCTTTCCTACTGCTCTTTTTACTATGTGTTGCTATTTTGAGTTGTATTACACTATGAAATTATTTATGTGTTGTTTTATCATTTCAATATTGTCTTTATTATATTTTTCCTCATATCTCAAGTATTCTTTTATCTATAACCTTTCTTCCCTCATATACTCCACTATCTTCTTCTGGATTATCTAAATCAACTCAATATTATTTTTATATTTCTCCTTCATCTATTGTATTTTTATCTTCCTTTGTTATAAACTATTCTTTAACTTCTCTTTCTCTAAACACATTTTCTCTATCCTTTCTTCCATTTCCTCAATTTATTATACTTTTATATCCAATTACTCTTTTATTTATTTTATCTAATTACTTTGCTCTTTATTTTTACTTTAATTGCTTTTTTATACTTCTAATATTTATTACTCTTTTTCTTATAATTGTTCTTATTTTTATCTATAAATATTTTGTTTTTCAGTATTAAGTTATTCATTTTATTATTGTAATTATTCTATCTTCTGAGATTACTATGATAATATTTTTTCTAATGATGCTAATTATTACTATTGAATTAATTATTGTTTATAATCATGATCCTTAATTAACTATTAATGCTACTAAGTGTTTTGACTAATCTATTATTATAATTATTATAGTTATTATTCTAATATAACTATTTATTCTTTTTTTTAATTTATCACTATTGATTCTCTCTCCTTTTCCCTACTTATTTATTACTATTTAACATTCAACTCTTGTATTTAATTCATATATTATTGGTTTGTCACTAATAGTTTATCATTGCCTAATTTCAATTCCTATATATCTCTACTCAATTCTTTGATTTTATACTCATTATTTTCCTATTGCTTTAAATTTTCTCTTTATTGTTTAGATATTTCTTAGTCTTTGAAATTTAAGTCATCCTCCCTCGAAGAAATTGTTTATTTTAATTCATCAATTTTTTATTCCTAATTAGATAGTTATTATTCATAATATCTTTTATCGCCTTTAGATTAATTAATTAATTATTAATAATTATTAGTATTTTCTCTTAGTTAATTTTCAATTTTGTCATTTAAGTCCTTGATGGTTTAATGAGATTTTCTATCTCTCTCTTTATAATCATTAAGAGAAATAGAAAGTGATTCAAATTATGTCAACTTTTCTTAATAATGTATTTCTAATTTAGAGTATTTATTTTGCATAAGTAAAAGTTCATTTTGGAGTTCTTAAAGATTTTGCTGAGACTAATGGGAATTTTATTGATTATTGGATTTTAGTTGGTTGATTTCTTTAATCATTTATTTATTATTATTAACTTCCTGTTCTATTTTATTAACATATTCCTACTGCTACTTCTCAAACCCCATTTGTAGTTCTTTTATTTATAATTAATACTACTCTATACTCAATTTTAATTGTTATTCTTAGTTATTCTATCGTATGTATTATTCTTGATTTGCTATATTTTGTCCATTCAATTCTTTATTCCTTTATTTCTATTCTTGAATTTTCTATTTCTATTAAACTATTGTTTCATTCAATTATTTAATATTATTTTATAATTACTCTTTATCTAATTATATCTCTTAAATTTATGTTTTATAACTTTATTATTAATTTAAATTTAATTCTTATTATTAATCCAATTATTCTTTGTACTTTCCTATTCTTTTATTTAAGTCTATTATTTTATTTTAAAATTCAGATTATTCCAATTAATTTTAATATATTATTTATTTACTGTCCATTTGATGTTGTAATATTTATTTATTAGCGTTTTCTAAATTTATTTATTATTAATTTAGTTATTACTATAAATAAGAATTGGTTTATTATAATTTACTAATTTAATCTTGATTATCTTATAATATAACTTAATTTTATTAATTTTACTAATTCATATTATTAAGTTAATTTTACAATTACTCAATCTATTTTTGATATCCTAAATTGATATCATTGATAACATTTTAATTTTACATCTGATTCTTATTTTGATCATCCATAAGTAATTGAATTTGATGATTGTTATTTATAATTTCACTTTCTAAAAGATTATTTTATTTTTTTAGTTTATCTATTTTCACTTCATATTCTTATTTCATTTCATCTCTCATTAATTCTTCTCTTCTGTTTTTCATATTAAGCTCTTTCATTAACTATTCTTCTTTCTTTAATAATTAAATTATCTGTTATTCTTACTCATTACATAAATTATCTTGAATTATCTCTTAAATTCTTTCAAACATATATTATTAACTTGTTTTATCTTCTTTCATTTATATTAAAATTTCATCTGTTATTATTTGCTAAATGCTCTCTTAATATGCTCTACTTAGAGATTCTATCCTATTTTCATATTCATCAAGATTCATTAATACCTATTATTTATTTATTTATATTCAAATTTATATTTTATTTATATCATTATATTATTTTTATATATTTATTCAAATTTTAAATTAAATTAAATTTACATTAAATTTACACATAATAAAAACATAAAATGTCAAAATATTAATAAAGTTAAATTATTGCCAATATTATAACTAACCTTTAATAATAAATTTAAACTTATGAAGAATCTATTACAAAATATTAATAGGAGATTTAATAACATTAGTAAAATTCTGATATTAAAGACCAATAGATTAATTAATTGTAACAATAAATTTAAATTGATTTATAATCATATAATTAATAATCAAATATTTAATAAACTAAAATTTTAGAATATTATCAAATAATATAATTTAAAGATCAAGCTTAAATTAATTTAGAAATTTAATTGAAAAAAGAAATTAAAAGTAATGAAGAATTGAAATAAGAAATAATTCAGCAATCATAATAAAATAAATAATTTTAAATTCTTATCTAAAATTAATAATAAAAATTAGATTAATAATAAAATCTATTGAGTTAATAAGATGGATTAATTAATGATTTATAATAATAAATTCAAGATTTAAGATTTAATGAATAATAATATTAATAAAATTTATTAAATTAAGGAGTAGTTAAAGATTAATTATAACAAGAGTTATAAAAATAAGTTGCAAGTGTTTAAAATCTTTTAAAAAAATATAATAATTTATAATAGGTTTATGAAGAAACAATTGATTAATTATAGATTTGTTAATAAGAAATTAAAAAAATTTAATTAGAGAATGACTAAAATATTTAAATAGAAAAAATAGCCTAATAATTAATTAAATTAATTAAACAATATTAAATAATTAATAATAATAATTATAAAATTATATTTAATAAAGTTAAAGAATCAAATAATCATTATTTAAAAAAGGAATTAGAATTCTGTAAATTTATACAAATTAATTTAAAGAAAATATAAAAATATAAAGATAAATTATTGATTTAGATTTAGAGATTTAACAATTAGAAATTTAGTTAAATAAAGATAGTTAAATTTAAACAAAAAAAATTAATTAAAAAAATAATGATTCAGCTTTTAATAATAGTTCCTAAACTAAAAAAAATAAAAAAAGTTAATAAAATAACAAGAATTATAATTAAAACAAAAATCAATCAACAAGTTTATTTCCTAGACCTAATTCGATAATATGAGATTAAAAAAGAAGACCAAGTTATTATATTAATTAAAAGTAAAATACATTTATTAAATTATTAAATTATAAAATTAGAATAGATAAAACAATTGATTAAATTGATAAGGAAATTAGCTAGTTAGAAGAATTAAAGTTTTCATTTTAATACAAATCTGAATATTGAATAATACAATTTATATTCTATTAATTTTATATATTACTTTTTTATTTAATTTCAATTAATTGAAATTTTAATTATAAGATAAAAATAAAAACAAATGATATTAATAATATATTATTCTAATTAGATTCATGTTTTATTCTAAAATCCTTAACTCATCATTTAAATATATATTTTTATTAAATAAAAAAAAATATGCAGAATAATTAAACTAAATGAGATTCTATAACTATTTTCATGAGATTAAATATCCAATTAATTAAAAATAATTTACATAATATTAATTAAAAATTAAACAATAATGTAATATATAAATAAAAAATATCATTATAAGCTATAGTTATTAATATTTTAATTTTTATTAATAATATAAGAATCGTTTTGATTATTGAATGTATAGTTGAGATTATTAGAGACCGGTTAATAATTTTAAAGGTTTTAGATTTAGTAAAGTTGATAAATGAAAACATCTTTTGACATTAGCATCGAATTGTTTTGTAGTTTTTCATTATGTTCATAGTAGTTATTACCAAATATTCTAAAAGTAATTGGTAGAATGTTAGTATTAGGGTCCAATATTTCGTCTATTTAAACATTTAATGTTTATTTTATATTTTCAAATTCATGTAAAGCTTTAAAGTATTTCTGCTCGTTTCTTTTGTATTTATCATCTTACTTTTTTTTTAATTTCTCTATTTTATTAAAGTAATGTTCAAATTTACTAAAACTGTTTTCATATTATTATAAATTTTTATTAATTTTTGTCATTTTAAGATTGAAATCTAAATATATTTTCTAACTTTCTTTCAAATTTATTATAGTTTAGTTAAAAACGTCCTAATGAAATCCAAATAATTTTGATAATTCTTGAGATAAACTGTAAAAAATTTCATCTTATTAAAATAAATTAGACGTTTCTATTTAATAAAATTTTAAATTAGATTATTATTAATTTAAATCATTTATAAATCTTTATATCATTTCATTTAATTTAAGTATTGACTTTTCATTATTTGTAATTTTTGCCTTTTTAGATTGAATTTCATTTTAATCTTTTAATTGCTATTTTTGTTCTGACATGTGTTTTTAATTATATATTTTTTATAATGAAATAAAAATATTATTATAGTATGTTTCTAAATCAATTAAATAAAGATTTTATTATTATTATTTATATTTTTTAATAAAAATATCTATAAATAATATTTAATTTATGTATCAAGATTTTTTGAGCCCAAATAGATAAAGTAAGTAAGAAGAAGTAGAGAAATTAATGCTGAATCATTATTTAAAAGAATAGAATTCATTTTCAACAAAAGTATATTATAAAAATAAATGAATAATTTTAAAAATATAAAAAAGAGCATTCATTACAATTAAGAACCTGAACCAATTCATGGAAGTGTAAATATTCCAGTTCATATAACATCAACTTATTGTCAAAAAAGGCCAGGAGAAATCTGGAGTAAATTTGATTACACAAGATGTGGAAATCCAACAAGAGATGTTTTAGACTAAGTATTAGGCCATTTGGAAAACGGAAAGCATTGTTAAACCCAAAATAGCTTTTAATCAGCTTTAACAGTAGTCTTACTATATTTAAAGTAATCCTAAGAAATATTGATTACATCGGATATTGACTATGAAACTTAAGAAATTTTAGATCATTTCAAAAGTCATTTTTCATATAAGTACCACAAAGTAGATACATGGAATTATGAGAATATTGAAGAAGCTTTGAATAAAAATAGCAAAATAAAAATGATAATATTACAGACTCCTAGTTACAGTATGTGTAAACTATCAGATATATAAAAAATAAGCTAATTAGCTAAATAGAAAGGAATAACAATAGTAGTTGATAATAGTCTGGCGAGTCCTGTACTTTGTCTACCTTTAGATTTGGGGGCAGATATCGTGATTAATAAATTGGACCATCTCATCACAGGACATAATGATTTAAGCATGGGCAGTGTCACAGTCAATGATTAGTCTCTGCATGATAGATTGTATCTCATTAGTAAATCATATGGGGCTGTTTCCACTCCTCTCAACAGTTATTTATGTCTCAGAGAAATCAAAACTATGGAGTTAAGAGTCAAGGAAATAGTTGTTAATACTCATGTATTAGCCTCTTGGGTTGCATAATAACCTTAAGTTTAACAAGTATTTTTTATCAATTATTATTATTAGATTTTTTATTGTGGACTACAAACTGATCTTCATTAATATCAGCTTATGACTTAGTAGATGAATTCTAATACTGCCAGATTTGGATTCATTCTTAAAACTGGCAAATCTAACTTAGATCATCTTATTTCTAAATTGGAATTATTTTCTTATGGAGACACTTGTGGAGTTAAAAGTCATGTTTTTGTCAAAGATAATATTGTAGTAGTTTCACCAGGCATTGAAGATATTCATGATTTATTAATTAATTTTTAATAAGCATTTAATTATCTAGATGTAATTGCATAAAAATAATTACTTACCTAATAGATCAGAATTCTTAATGGTTCTAAAAAGATTAAAAAAACTCCTCAAAAATAAATATAATCTGATTAAAATATAACAGTAGATTCACCAAATAAAATTAAAGATAACTAATGAATGTTATTTTATATTTTATTATTAAAATAAACTTAAATATTTTTGAATTATATAAATTTTAAAAATAAATTCAAATCAATTATAATAAAATTTCTAAAGAAATTATATATTAAATGTGTAAATCACTAAATATATTAAAATAAGATTAATTTAATTCTACATATATATTTTTTATTTATTCAAATATTTATTTAAAATTCTTCATTAATTTAAATTAATTGTATAAAAAATAAAATTAAAAATATATATACATTTTAAAATTAAAACTAAATTAATTATTATTTATAATATTAACATATATTTTAAAAGGAATAAATAATTATAGAAATGAGTTTTTATTGAAGAAAAAATTAAAAAAACTAAAATAGTAATTTTAAAATTTATAAATTACCATGCATTATTATAAATAAAATCAATTAAAATTATAATATTTTAAATTATGATTTGATATAAATTAAAATAATATATAATTTTTTCATAAAATCTCTTCCTAAAATTTCCAAAAATAATGACCTTCTTTCATTTGATTTAAACTAAATAAAACTATTTTAAAATTTAAAGTAAAATAAAATTAAATTGAATTTTAAATTAAAAAGTATTGAATATCTTAAGAATTTATTTAAAATATTTCATTTTCTTGAAATTATTATAATATATCGTTTAGATTATTTTGAATAATTTATTCCTTAATTTTAAATTTTTTTTATTAAAAATCTATTGTAAATTAATATAATAAGTTTGAGCTCCAATTAAGATATAAAAATTTAACTTATTCTTAATAATTATTATATTATTATAATTTAATAACAATATACTTTCCTTGAATATCGATGTCTAATTAATCTATAAATAACTTGTGCTATTAATTATATTAAAAATCATAGTAATGACAAAAAAATTTGTCTTAATCATAATTTTAAATTTAATACAAAGTAATTATATAGTTATTATATTAAAAAAGTATTGATTATTTTCCAAAATTTAAATTTTTTATTAATTAAAACCATTTATTATGTTAATTATCATATTAAAAAATATAATTTATCCAATTATCATTATATTAATTTATTAATAAATTTTAATTTTATTTAAGTATTAATCCTAAATTATTTTTTATTTAAATAAATTAACTTTACTCAAATTAAATATTTATTATATTTTAATCAATTGTATTTATTTATTTTGCTTGAATATCTTTTATTTATTATAAATTATCTAAATCTATCAGCAAAAAAATAACCTATTATTATTTTATTTGATTATCATAAGATTTATCTTCTTCCTATAAAAAATCAAAAGTATTATCATTTTAAATCTATAAATTATTTAAATCATATTAATTATCTTATTAATTATCATCAAATTATAAAATTTATGTTTATTTTTTCAAATCAAATTTTTCCATTTATTAAGATTATTAAAGTTATTTATTTTAAATGTATTATGTATAAGATTCAGTTTTTATTATCTCCAATTATTATTATTATTTTTCTTATTAACTTGTCTATTATTAAATATTCTATTATTCTTGATTTATGATAATGCTTTTCTATTCTTCATAATTTTTTAATTCTTATTCTTAATAATGATCAGTTTTATTTAGGATAAAATATATTTTTAAATTTTTATAATCAATATAATACTTGATTATTTATTTAAAATCTATTTGTTAATTTAAATAAAAAATTTTAAATTAATAATGATAATTTGAAATTTTGTTATACCAAATAATTTAATTTTATTTAAAATTTAATAATATGATAAAATCCTTTTAATTTTATTACGCCTTTAAATTTTATTGCTGACTATATTATTTTAAATCTTCTAATTCTTATTCTTCTTTAATCTTATTTAATTTTTAATTAATTATTATTAAAAAATTTAAATAAAAATTTTATATATGATTTTAATTTATTATTTGATTTACTAAATTATTAAAATCATTTTATTAAATATTTTTATATTATTCATATTAAATTAATTGTTATATTTATACTTAAGAAAAATTTTTTTAATTATAATCTATAAATATTTAATATATTAATCTTAAAATATTAATTTTGATATCTTAATCAATATAATTTTGTTCTTCATATTATTTTAATTGGAAATATTATAAAAAATTATGATTTATTTGTTTAAGAGAATTTATTTGTTAATCATTTAAAATAAAAAAGTTCAATTAATATTATTATTTATTTTTATTAAAATAAATTTATGAGTATTTTATATTGATGAATTTAAGTATAAAAAATTCTTAATTTATTAATTTTGCCTTATATAATATATTAAAAATATTTTTCATAATTTTAATTAACTAATAATTATTAAGCTACTTTACAATATTATTTTTTATTAACATATCTTGTTTTTAAAATACTAATTAAATTAATAATTATTAGTTTTGAGTATTTTAACTAACATAAAAAAAAACAGGTAATAATAATTTTTTTTAATAATAATAATTAATTACGACAAGTTCATAAAAAGATTTTATATTCTCTAATTGCAACTTAGCTATATTTTGATTTAGGTTTTAATAATAAATATTTATTTTTTTAGTAAAAATCAAATAATCAATATTATTTATTTAAATTTAATTTACCTACTCATCATAAACTTAACTAATTAATATTTACGTTTCATAATTTTAAAAAAAATTAATAAATTTCTATTTATTTTTATGAAATTTATTACAATAATTATCTATATTTTATATTTTCAATATAGGATTTTAGCAACATTAATAAATAAGTTGATCTTCATGAAATATTAAATGATAAAGAAACATTTTATTTTAAATTTTTTTAAAAATATATAATTACTTATTATTCACTATTAATTAATCATAGTTATCTAAACTTTATATTAATTTTACAGTTTCTTAACAATTAACTTAATATATTTTTAATAATTTTTCTTAATTTAGTTTTAATATATTTTAGGCTAAAAAATAAAATTATTAATTATAATAAATTAGAACTAAAAAAAAATTATCTTTTAAAAAAATAGGAATAGAGGATATTTCATAATTCTCAATATCTTAAATTTTTAATTTAATATCTATGGCTTTAAATTATTATTTTATAACATTTTAAGGGCTTTCATTTGAAGTAAGACAATATTAAAAAATACAATTATTCTTTTCATTATAAACATAAATATTATTATTATTTAATGTATATTAAATATTGTTTAATTCATTTTAAACTAAAATTTATTTTAAAAAAATTAATTAATTTGTTTTTAAATTTAGAATTTAAATTTGTAAATAGTTCTCTTTAAAACCTAATATTAATATTTGATCTCATATATTATAAACTTTTTAAGGAATAAATTCCTTGTTTATTTAATTATTATTAAATTATAAATTAAAAAAAACAAATATTATGTTAATTTCTAAATTTTATTTGATTTCTGTATAATTTTAATCGTTAATATTTTATTAGAATTAGTTTTCAATTATTTTTTTATTTTAAATATAATTTATTATATTTTAATCTATTTCAATAGATGAAATAAAAAACTTTTCTTATGTTTCTATATATCCTTTATTAAGAATAAAAATTTTTTATTAATTTTGATCATAATTAAAATCTAATACTTCTAAATTTTTTTTTTTTTATTTTTAATTTCCTTATTTTAATTAAATTTTATAAACCTATATATTTTAATTTGAAAATCAAGATATTTTAAAAAAAAATAATTTATCTATTTCTAAATGAGAAACAATTTGATATTCTTAATCTATGTATATTTTTTTATTAATTTTAAAATTAATATCAATATTTTAATTATTTTATTAATTATCATTATTTTAATTATTTAAATTATTTTAATTTTTTATATTTATTTTTTTTACACAAACAGAATTTATTTAAAATAAATGATCAATTTAATTATTACTTATATATAACTTGGATAATTAACTTTAAAAAGAAAATTAAGACTATTTTAGATATTATTAATGACAAAAGTTATAAATATATTAAAGATAGTTATAATTAGGGATAAGATTATTATCAAAATTAAACCAATTAATAATTAATAATTTAAAATAAAAATTTATTCTGAGGTTTCTTATAAATATATCTAATTTTTTTTTATTTCTGTCAATTTAATTAATCTCTACTCCACTGAGTAATTATAAAATAATAATTCCTATTTGGTAACATATATTGTTTTCTAAATTTTTATCATTTTAAAATTCATATCCATTTACCATTATCTGTAATTTATTATTTCTTATTTAGTATTATATGTTTTTTTCAATTTATTATTTTTTAAATTTTTTTTATTAATAATTAGTCAGTTTAGTATATTGCTTTCTAAATATTTTATTTATAACTAATCTTAATTTTTATTTTATCATCTATTCAGTTAAAACTTCATCACTATGAATTTTTAATATCTATTATTTTTTTAAATACAGAGTACCAAAATAGAAATAATCTAAATTAATATATTTTAATTTCATTTAATTAGATTAAAATATTTAAACGATTTCTAAAAATTAATTTATAAGAATCCAATAATCATCATCTTCTAATTTATTCTTTTATATATATTCAAATACATTTTAAAAGAATGTAAATTTCTAATAATCTAAAATAAACAAAGCGTAATAGAATTACTAATCATCAGCTTGCTAAAAATCTCCTATTATATCATATATATAAGGAATATTATTATATTTTTAATTGTCTATAAAAACACTATTAAAACACTCCTAGTTAAATGTATCACAATCAAAAAATCTTTAAACAATCATCGTTTATTTAATATTTTTAATATAATTGAATACATAGTAAATATCAAAATATTTGCATTTCTATATGAATTTTAATACTGTATACTGTTTGCCAATTTTAAGTCCATCCTAATAGTTAGTTAAAACTAAGTTGAATTAATTAAGTTAAGTAAATTATTCTTCTATTTCTTGTAGAACTTAATCATCTTATTGTAAAAACTAGTTTATATACCTGTTTTCAATCATGTTATGTTCTTAAAATAATTTTCAAATTTTTTTGACTTTCTTTAATTTGTGATTCTGCACTTAATTCTGACTAGAAACACATGAACCCATAATAAAATAAAAATATATAATATTATTGATAATATAAATATTTATATAAAAAATGCTCGAGGCAGGGCTCGAACCTGCGACCCTTGGCTTATTAGACCAAAGCTCTAACCAACTGAGCTACTCGAGCTTACAAAAGTATGGATAAAGAAATTAGTTTTATGGGTGAGAAATAAAATAGAATTAAATATAGAATAAATATTATTTATGAGTTAGATGATAGTATAAACATATGTTAGAAAAAGTAGTTATAATAAATATAATAAGATGGATAGTGTTTAATTTTAGAACTTGGGTAATCCTTTACTATTCCATGCAGTTAACCATTGCAATTAAGAAGACATAATATAATTAATATAGAGAAAAGAGGCAAATATAAATGGTTAAAATGTGAATCAATCAACTCCTCTTCACTTCGCAGTGGACAATCAGAATAGTTAAATAGTGTTACTATTGTTGAAATTAGGAGCAGATCCTAACTTAAAGGAGATTCATGATATCGGGAGTTAGACAGCATTGCACAAAGCAGTACAGAAAGATAATTAACAAATCATAAAGATGTTGTTGGATTATGGAGCAGATGTCAATATTTAAAGCAAGAATGGATTCACTCCTCTTCACTATGCTGCTAAGTTAGGTAAATATGAGGCAGTTTTGTAATTAATCAGTTTCGGAGCAGATCCTAATATCAGGGATGTAAATGGTTATAATCCTAGTTATTGGGCACATCTTAGTAAGTATCATGATATTCTTGCAGTCTTACCCTAGCCCTAGTCTATTACTCCTAAAGAGTTATATGATTTTAGAATGAATATGAGAGAGATTCATGGGTTTGAAGTCAAGTTGCCAGGAAAGAAGAAAAAGAAAAAGAAAAAAAAATGAGCCCTATATTAATATCACTATCATTATCATATCCTTATATTATTATCATTTTAGCACATTATCATATTATTTAATCATATCATCATATCATTATTTAATATAATATATATCAAATTTGTTTAATAATTCAAAATTATTCCTTTTCCTTTTTTATCTTTTTGGGACTAAATATAGTTAACCCGGGGTTGATTAAAATAAATCCAAATAGTATTAAGGACATGCTTAAGACAACCACAATCGCTAAATTTGCTATAAAGTATCCGTATCTTTTATTTGGAAAAAACATATGAATTTTATGATCTTATTCAATCAAAGGCTAATATATATAATGAAATTGATTAAATTATGATAATTACTGTGATAATGATCCAAACTACATAATAAAAATAGGAAAGAATAATTAAAGTTGTAAATATGATACCTTATTTTTTCATAAATTATAAATAAATAATTATAATAAAAATTATAAAATATATGAATTTCATTTTTATCTTGTAATACATTATGCCTGCTTGCATTTTCCTGGACACTTCTTTTCACATTCAGATTAGTCATTGAATTTTTTCTTTAAATAATGATAAAAATAAATAATTACTTTAATACACTTGAATTTGCCAATTTAATCCTTACAAAAGTAATTAATATCGACTGGAATGAGTTGATTAAGTCCATGACAATTTTGAGAAGCAGTATCATATTTGGAGTAAATACAGTTTTCATTGTCCTGACCTTCAATAGAACACTTTCCTCCTTCAAATGCTTCTCCACATCCCAAAGATCGTGTTTCTTCTTCTTTCTATTCCTTCTCCTCCTCCTTCACCTTCTCAATAGTAATAGCTGATATTCTCGACCATGAGTAACTGCAAGACTCGGCCTGACACTTTGTTGATATCTAAAGAAAAGGTTTAGTCCCACTTACTTTTATTTTTTTAGATTCTGAAAAAAACTAATCTTTCTTTAAGATCTTCCCACTAATGAATCGAACTCCATTCACTGAAATATCATATTGGCTTTGATATTTTTTGTCTCCCATTACTAATTTTACTTCATATGTTCCTTTTTTTACCTATATTTTCCAATCGTTTTCTTCACAACTTATTTTGGGGTTTGGATCCAAACAGTAATTGCTTTTCTTGTCTGGAGCAAATAAAATTAGTTGATTTTCAATTCCTTCTCCTTCTTCTCTAACTCTTACATTTTTACTAGCATCTAATGTCCATCCATAATGATATCCATTTTATTCACTGAATTTTTCACCTTTATCTTGTATATAATCTTGAGGAGCACTTGATAATCCGAATGCTATTTTTAAACTAAAGTTGTCTTTAGTATCTGGAGCTTGACTTTCTATTTTTATTATATAATAATATTATAATAATATGAATATAAATATTTAAATAAAATTTAAATTTATTTTATACTTATATAATACCTTTATCACATACTCTATTAATAACCTTATGACCACAATAATCTAACTTATCTGGATTAGGCCATAATAATGTTTCCTTAGTATCATCAGGTAGATTTTCCTTAAGAACTAGTAGTTGAGCATACTATTATGATTTCCTCTCAACAGATTAGATAACACCAGGTAACCAGTTCTTAAGTGAAGTATCATATATATCTATCTTCATACCCTCTTTGACTTGATCCAAAATATCAGTAGTTTCACTATGCTTTTAAAATAACATGGAAAGGAGACTATTACCCTACTTGCTTTTGCTTTGTACTCCACTTTTATAAGACCCACTATATTCAAATAATCCTGCCTCAATAGTCACTTTGAATTATCCTCCTTTATCACTAATAGCACCTGCATGAAAAGCTGATTTGCAAATCACACTATCCTCACTATATTCTCCGTCTCCAAATATATTCCCATCTTTATCATAACAAGAATCCTCACAAGTGATTAATAATTCCAGACTAGGCTTTAATCCCAAACTTGTGAATTTACCTGACAATAAAGTGTCCTCACAATTAGCTGTTAATTCCTTAGGTTCTTCATCTTGAGTAGTACTAACTCCTTCTACTTCTGCTTTTTCTAGTTTCTTAGGATCAACACAAGGAGTTCCCATAACATTAAAACTTCCTCCATTATTTCCCATACTGTAAACCTATTTGATAGTAAATCTAATAGTCTTAGATATTACAGCAGGCTCTATTTTAAATGTTTGAACTGAATCTAAGTTTTTCAATTAGATCTAACGGGTTTCTCCTCCATCAAATTTGATTTCCATTTATTTATTTCTCTCAATAGCATTATTTCTATCCTTAATCTAAACCTTTGAAATCTAATAAGGATTTTTCAATTCTAATTGAATGTATGAACCAACTCCTTATTATTCAGTGGCCCATGCTGCTGACTCATTATCTTCCAATTTTCCACTGAAGCCTTAAGCACAACCCCATCCATTCTTATTAAATCTTGAACTTTCTGAACATTTGCTGAAGTCTGTGAAATCAGGTTTAGAAATCAAAACTTCTTCTCCTCCACAAGAGAGTTAACTACCTGCCCCTGGATCAGGAGTATAGAAGAATAACATATTGTTCCTACCTTCTTTTTTAGCTAGAAGTTTAATCTCATGATCTCCTTACTAAAATGTTTTTTTGTATATGAAGTAACATTCTGAACTTAAAGCTTTAATTCTATTATTTTCTGGTTTCTGCTTAGGGTTAATCTTCATAATTGATAATATATCTGTAGTGAACTTAAAGTCATCCGGCAAAGGATTTTCTGTGCTTGAAACTACTGCATATAATATAATCGCTCCATTAACACTGAATTTAAATTCATCTGAAGGCCAATCCCTTATCAATTTTAATCCAGCTGCTCCTTAATATTGGAATGGAATATCTTGTAATTTGTATATATCATTGTTAAGGAAAGCATCATCATTTTCTCTTATTTCGCTAATCCTTACTAATTTAGGATCATAGTTGTATATTTTCACAGGAGGAATTTTGTTTTAAGTATATAGGAAATCTTATCCAATTATTTATTTTTCCATCAGTTCATTTTCCCAGTACAGTTTACCAAATGATTATCCTGTGTCTTGCTCTTCATTATGGACACTGTGATACATTTAGAATTCCAGTTTATATTTGTTACCTCCTTCTAAATTAACTGGAAATGATTAAGCTGTTATAGTCCCTAATAATATGTTAAATATTTTATAGAATAATTTAATAAAGTATAAATAATTACCTGCTTCTGAATTAAATTCCTCAACTCCTGGTTTCATGTTTTTCCTGAGATTTCCAATATGAGAATCAAGCCAGTTTCCTCCTTCCTTTCCAGTTTCACCCCAAAAGTGTTTGATGATAGGTTTTCCATTTAATAACAACTAATTTCCATCATCACTTTCAGTATAAAAATTATACTTGCCATTAACAGGGACTCTCAACCAGGTTTAGAACTTAATAGAAAAATTGTCCTGATTAATACCTGGAGCAGGTTCTTCATTATCCCACATAAAATCCACTTAATTTTCAACTCTCTCAACTGCAGGCTATCCTATGAAATCTTCATTATCATAATACATTCCAATTACTCCATCTCCCGGACCTTCATTTTCATATCCTAACATTCCATCACAATTATTTGGATCCTTGCCTGCCTCTGCATCCTTTTTAGCTTGTAATGCTTCTAATTCTTACTTTAGAGTTGATATTTCTGCTTCTAACTCTTCATATTAGTCTTTGAGCTTGAGGAGAGTATTGTAATTATCATTGACTTTAATTATCTAATTGTTGATGAGATTGATTTTGAAGTCAACCAATAATTGTTTTTACTTGACTTGTTAAACCATCTAATTAAGTTTGGAAGTAGGCATAATTTATTCTGCTACTAGATGATCTACTTTTCTGGCTTCAACAGTCATTTTAATATATTGCTGCTGAGTCTTTCTCCTCACTGAATCATAATCTAAGATGGGTTTGCAATATCCCCAATTTGGAGATCCTCCTGCATTTGCATCAACGTAGCACCACTCGTCTCCTGTGTTTTTATTGTCTGGAGATACTCCATCTGTACAGTCTTTATATACTTGTCCATTGAAAGCAAATGCTGACGCACATGATCTACCATCTTTTGTGTATCTTTTCTTAAATTAATCTATTTTTAGTCTCTCACTATCTGTTAATTGTTATAAATCATCTAAAGAAAGTTATATTTCTTCTTTGCTTTTACTTTTAGATTGCGATCTATGTTTTTATTTATTACGTAACTTTATTTTGTTTTGTGATCTGCTCATTAGTTTTTCTTTGCTTTTCAGCTTTAGTTTTGTTTTGCTGTTATTTGTTTCATAAATTATCATCAAAAATAGTAACAAAATAAAAATTTACTTATATAAGCTTATTTTATTTTAATTCTTTTTCTTCATTTATTATATAAATTATTATAAATCAATAACTTTTATTAATATTAATATTTAATCCAAATTTTTATTTATTATATTTTTAATTCAATAATAAGCTATTTTAAATTATAATTAATAAAATAATAAATAAAAATTTATAAGAAATTAATTTTAGATATAGTTTAAAATATAAATTGCATCTTTTTATATTAAATTTAAATTTTATATTATTATATTATAAAAGCTTATAAAATAATAAATTAAAGTAAAACAATAAATTAATTCTATTTAAAAATGGATGATTTAGGTAAGAATAATAAATATTAAATTAAGACAATGAAATGATGAATTTAAAGAATGTGTTCGGAACTGATTTAGAAACTTTAATGAGAATAGTATCAAAATATCAAAATGGAAGAAAGTTTTGTGAAGAAGTGGATTATTTAGAAATGCTAGGTCAAGAAGCATTTATTATAAAAGCATTGAAGACAAATATAAAAAATGGAATAGATGATTAAGGGGAAGAAATAGGTCAAAGAGAAATAGTGTTTGGAAGTAATAAAAAGGCAGAAGCAGTTAAACATACTTTTTTTGAGTTTTTATTAGATGCTTTAAACGACTTCACTTTAAAAATAATGATGTTGGCTGCTTCAGTTAGTATAATTTTATCAACTTTGACTGCTAATAATGCAAATAAAGGATCAGCTTGGATTTAAGGATTTAGCATGATTTTAGCAGTTGTTATTGTTTCTTCAGTGACTGCTTTCAATGACATTCAAAAATAAACATAGTTCCAAGATCTAAACAATTTATCAGAAAGTAAAAAAATAGTGAATATTATAAGAGGAGGGAAGATTTGTGAAGTTCATATGAGTGAAGTATTGGTTGGAGATATCTGTATTTTGAGAGAAGGAATGTAGATACCTGCTGATGGCTTATTGATTAAAAATAGTGATGTCACTTGTGATGAGTCTGCAATGACCGGAGAAACCAATCCTATGTTGAAGGATTTAGTAAGCAATTGTATTATCAAGAGAAATAAAATGTTGGCAGAAGGAGTCAGATAAACTGACGAGGATGATTAATTGCCATCTCCAATTATCATGTCAGGAACTAAGGTCTTAAGTGGAGAAGGCAGGTATTTTTATCAATTTAAAATTATCATAATTAATATAATATTATTATATTAATATAAAATTATTATATTAAATAAAAAAATATAATATTATTAAATATATTATAATTATTTTAAATTTAATATGTTAGATTTATAGTGTTAGTTGTGGGAGATAACTCATGTGAGGGTAGGATAGAAGAACTGATGAAATCAAGTGATGATATAACTCCTTTACAACAAAAACTGCAAATAATAGCATCTGATATAGGGAAGTTTGGAATGGTGTCTGCAATAATAATTGTGATGGTATTATTGATTCGATTCTCAATCGAAAGGATATAAATGAAGTCATTTTCAATGTCTAACTTTACAGATATTCTTAATTTCATCATCTTAGGAATTGCAGTTATAGTGATGGCTATTCCAGAAGGACTGCCTTTGAGTGTGACTATTTCATTAGCTTACTCTGTAAAGAAGATGCTAAATGACCAGAATTTAGTGAGATAACTGTAAGCATGTGAAACTATGGGAGGGGCAGATTAGATCTGTTCTGACAAAACTGGCACTCTCACTCAAAATAAAATGACTCTTAATAAAATATGGAATGACTATAATATCTAAATAGATAACTATAGTGAAAAAATTCATTTGATTGATTATATTCCTAAACAATATCAAGATATCTTCATTTAAGCAACTGCTGCTAATAGTTCTGCCATTCTTAGACCATAAGAATAAGGGAGCAAAACCGAAATTGCAATTTTGTAATTTTTGGAAAGATGTGGATTGAATTATGAAAAGATAAGGGAAAGAATCAAGGAAGTTTAGAAGTTTCCTTTCAATAGCAGTAGGAAGAGAATGGGAATGATAATTTTAACGAAGGGGTAATATAGATTAGTTGAGAAAGGAGCGAGCGAAATAATTATGGAAACTTGTTCACATTATCATTCTTACAGTGATGGGATTCAACCAATAGAATGTTATAAGCAGAAGATCCAAGAAACAATATAATAGTTAGCAAATTAGGCATTAAGAACTATCTGTCTAGCATATAAAAATTTAGGAAATAGTTATTCACCAGGATAGCAGGACAGCAAGGGAGTGTATCAAATCGAGAAGGAAAATTTGATATTATTTGCGATATTAGGGATTAAGGATACATTGAGGAAGGAAGTCCCACAGGCAGTATTGGACTGCAAGAAGGCAGGTATTAAGGTAAGAATGGTGACAGGAGACAATATTCTTACAGCAATTGCTATAGCAAAAGAATGTCATATCATAAATCCGGAGGACAATAAGAGTTTATAGATGGAGGGTACTGAGTTCATGGAGAGGATAGGAGGAGTAGTTTGTATTTATTGTAGAACTCAAAAGTGTGATTGTCCTAGAGAAGAGGATGTCGCAGAGAAGTTGGGTAAAAAGTAGAGGAAGGATACTGTTGCTAATGCTGAAGAGTTTGATCTTATTTATCCTAATTTGGATGTGTTAGCCAGAAGCAGGCCTGAAGATAAATATGCTCTTGTTACTGGATTAAAGGAGAGGGGACATGTTGTAGCAGTTACTGGTGATGGTACTAATGATGCACCTGCACTTAAGAAGGCTGATGTAGGATTCGCAATGGGAATTGCAGGTACTATATTATACATATTAAAATACATAATCTTATATACATTATTATACACAATATCACAATATATTATTGATTTTAATAATAATAATAATAATAATAATAAATAGGTACTGAAGTGGCAAAATAGGCAGCTTCTATCATCTTGCTTGATGATAATTTTAGTAGCATAGTAAAGGCAGTTATGTGGGGTCGTAACATTTATGACTGCATTAGAAAGTTCCTTTAATTTCAATTGACAGTAAATGTGGTTGGAGTAGGGATTACTCTGTTTGGAGCTGCTACTATCAGGTCTGAAATACTGACTCCAATTTAGATGCTCTGGATAAATCTAATAATGGATGCTCTTGCTTCTTTAGCCTTAGCCACTGAGACTCCTACCCAAGTATCATCATTAAAATTATCATTATCATTATTATCATTTTAATAAATCAATAGGAACTCTTATTAAGATAACCTTAGAGCAGACAAGAGTATATTGTGAGTAGAAAGATGTTTAAACATGTTATTGGCTAATCTATTTATCAATTGGCAGTCATTATCTTCATTACTTTCTGTGAATCTTTTATTCCAGAGGAACCTGATAGTTTGGATACTCTGATTGATTTTAATGTCATATAATCCGTTATTGATTATAATGAAGATACTAATGATATTGATGCTTACAATATTATGTTGGTTTATAAAAATTTAAGGTATGGAATTAAATATGGAGACGGAAATTAATATAAAAAGGGAAGTAAATTATTAATTTAATATTTTTTATTTTAGGTTATGTTAGAAGTGGTAGGGATAGTTTAATATCAGAATCTAAAAATATTTATCCATATTTAATGAATAAAATTAATGGAACATAACCAGCATATTAAGGTTAAGATTTTAGTGTAATTAAAAACTTGCTCAATTTGGGAGCAAGTAGACATTTTACTTTTGTTTTTAATACTTTTTTATTAATGACTATTTTTAACTTTTTCAATGCCAGAAAGTTAAAAGATGAAATTAATGTTTTTTAAGGAATTATTTCAAATAAACTATTTTTAATTATTATAATATCTGTATTTTGCATACAAATATTTATTGTAACTTTTGGAGGAAATATTTTTAAATGTTACAGTTACTAACCTAACATTGGTTTAACACTCATTTAATGGTTAATTTGTTTAAGTTTTGCTTTTGGAAGTTTAATAGTTTCATTTCTACTTAAGTTTATAAATGAAGAATCATTTTTTTAAAAAAGATCTAATAAAGTTTAAAGATCAAGTGCTAAGAAGAGCTAAATTTTTAATAAAAATTAATTATCTTATATTAAAAAGGATACTTAAATTAATCTTTTAACTAAAGAAGAAAACCAATAATAATAAGAATATAATTAATAATAATTATCAATAAATGCCGATCAGGAATAAAAAATAAATTAAAAATCTTGATTATTTAATATTTAGCTATAAAATTCTATTATTTATATTTAATTATCAATTAATCTTCCAATTTTAATCTATTTCTATTATTTTATACTAATCTTTAAAATTTAATATTTAAGGCCATATTTTTATATAAACATCATATCCATATATATTTTATAAGCTCTATTTTAAAGATATTATATTTATTTCTTAATTTTCATTTAATTAATTTAATATGTTATCAAATATTTTAATTGCTAATTCTTATTAATCTATCTAAAAATTAATAATAATTTTACGTTTTATTTTTCTTTACTCTAATAAATTAATTATTTTTTATTATCTTAATTTTACTAAATTAATTTATTAGATTTAATTAAAATAAAATTTTTATAAATTAAAAGAATTAAAAAAAAAATTAAAATTATAAAAAACACATTTTTTATTTATATATTGTCTATTATTATATAAAACTATCTTATTATTTTAATTTCTGATAATCTACTAGATATAGATTTTTTTATTTAATTTGATGGCTTTTATGTTTCGATTTTTTTCTTTTGAGATTTATTTCAAATTAATTCATTTTTATTAATTTATTAAAATTAATAAATTATTTTTTATTACTTTTTTTTGTTATTATTTAAAATTTCATAACTTCTAGTTCTTATTTTATTATTAACAAATTAGAATTCATCTCTATTATTTTAAATATTCTATTCTTATAAATTATTCATTATTTAATTATTTATTTTAATAATTAAATTTTATAATATAAACTTTATTAATATATAATTTCATATAAATTTAAATAATTAATGATTAAAAGTGCTAAAAAATAATGTTAAATTTAATAAAATTATAATTAAATTGATTCAGATTATAAAGAAAATAAAAAAATATAGTTATTAGAAATAGAATTAAAATAAAAAGAAAAATAAATTAATAAAATAAATGATAATTTTATAAGTATGTAAAATAAATATGAATTAGTTTTTAATGAAAACAAAAATCTAAAAAAGTAATTAAAATTTTTATGTTTTTAGAAACATCATATAATTATAATCATAATTACAATAAGATATATAATTAAATGATTATAAGTAATTAGAATAAATATAAATAAAAGATTATTAAATTTAATGTAATTTAATTTTGTTATATTTTAAGATTTATAAACTGAAAATTAAAATTTATCAGAATAATTAAAAGAATTATAAGAAAAATTTAATTGTATTTATAAAGAAGTAATTAAAATATTTAATAATATTTAAGAATGAATAAAAAATTATTAATTTACAAAATTTAATTAAAAATATAATATAACATTAAAATAGTCTTAATATTTAACAATAAGAATATTTTAATGATATCAATAAATAATTTTAATAAATTAATGATAAAAATTAATAATAATTTATATAAAAAAATACATCCATATCAAAAATATTATAAGAAAATAGTCCAATTAGTATTTCAGATTATAAAGTAAATAAATATTTTTCTTATTAAATAAGAATTATTTAAGCCCATTAAAATAAAACATGGATTTATAATAAGATTAAATATAATGATAATAATAATAATAATAAATTAATATCCAAAATTAGTAATCATTTAACTAATTTAAAAATAATTAAATATTGGAAAATAGCTAGGACAAAATAAATTAATATAATATAAAATATGAAGATGTAAATAAAGAATAATTGTAAGATTATTATACTTTTAATTAAAATTAATAACATCTATAGAATTAATTCAATAATTTAAACGAAAATTTAAAATAATAATAAAATCAAATTATTATTAAAACTAACATATTAAATAATTATTAAAATTAATAAACAGATGAGAAAAATAATTAATTAAAAAAATTATCGGAAAAATATTAATAAATAAAATAAAAACTTAACTATTGAATCTATATTTAAAATCAATATATTTATTAATTTATTGCTTTTTTATTATGACATTTACCATTAATAATATAAATTGTCTGGTTATTTAGACAACTATTACATAAATTATCATAATCTACTTGTTAAAAATCTTCATATTTATATTACTTTAAGTATTTATTTATTATTTCAATATATTCTTAATCTTTGAATAAATTTGATAAATTTATTTGGAATAATTAAAATCCACAGACATTATATTTTAAGGTTCTATGTTTACATAATTATGAAGTTTAAACTATTCTATCTTTATATTAACACATATAAGGAAATTAAAATTATTATCTTTGTTTCATTTAAAAAATTAAAAGGATTAAAACAGTTTAGAAAATGCAAGTTTTATTTTTCATAAATTTCAAATAAATTTTTATTATTATTACTTTATTATTTAAACATATAATAAGAAATTAATATAAAAAAATAAAATTCTGATTAGAAATGATATTGGAGAACGATTCATCTATTTTAGAAACCCATGAGACATATTTTCCTTAGCTATAATAACAAATTTAAAGAATAAAAGAACTTCATTAATAAAAATAGTGGCATTAGTTAACAGATTGTTTGTAAGAATATATAAAATAAGAAGAATTTTAAAAAGGAGATGTTTTGATTGATTTTTACAATAATTTTATCAAAGGATTCGAAATAAAATTAAATCAATAAAAAGTTGTAATAATAGCTATGTAAATTTCAGAAAAATTTTATGATTTTCATGATGGAGTATCATTTTTATAATAATTGAAAGACAGATTTATTATAGACAAATCAGCTTAAATATTAATAGAAATAAAATAGGGAATATTAAAGTTATAAGATGCTGAAAAATACTAATTTGAATGCTTAGATATATTTTAAAAAAATTTAATTTTATGTTAAAATATTAAAGATTTAGAATGGGCTGTATTTAGTAATCTCTACAAATTAGGATTGATGTATTATCAATTTAAATAAAATAATGAATTATACTATAAATATGCTTTGCAATATATTGCTTATACTCCAGAAGATGTATATAATTTTTTTATAAATTATTTAAATTTCAATTAATAAAATATGATTAAATTTTAAATTATAATATTTTCATTATTTTCTATTTATTCGAACTTTTTATTAGAAAATGTAAGAAAATGAGAAATTAACTTTATGTATTAAAATGGCATTAACTATCTTGATTTCAAAAAAAATATTTAATTTTAGTGAATTGTTAGAATAACCCGTAATTAGAATTTTAGATCTTACTGATAAAAAATGGATTTATTAAATGTTAAAAATATTTAATGAAGGTAACGTTCAAGAATATGAATAATTTTTAATTAATCATCAAAATTTACTAAATTAATACGTTTATTTATTTAATTTATTTAAATTAGAGAGAAATTTAATTAAACTAAGATACTTTGAATTAAAAAATAAAACTTATGGCATTTTTATAATTAGCTTTTAGTTTACCCAAAAATAATAGAAAATTAAATTATCATTAAATTTAATAAATAAGCAAGTTAGAAAATGATGATTAGGTTGAACAATTAATAATGAAAGCGATGAGTTTAGAGTTAATAAAAGGAAAAATAGATTAAATATAAAAAAACGTTTAAATAAATTACATTGTTCCTTAAGTTTTGGATAAAGAAAGGATAAAAATTATGAAAAATAAAATTAATGTATGGTGCTATTCTTTAAATAAACTATCTAAAGATTTATCATTATAAATGGAAAATTAATGAATGTTTCATTTTTATTTTATAATTATCATAAAATTTTAATAATCATTAAATTCATTAAAATATTATTAAGATTTTTCTATAATTGCAAAAATTTTTATATAAAATATTTTATTACATATTAAATATAAAAATTTTATATATTATTATTACAAAAAAATAATATATTTTAATAAATAATATCTACTTGTTTATTTTTTATTTAATAAAAAATAATAATTTATAAA
>Ga0315908_10000686_pt1 | contig 26648 bp, 21 predicted proteins | sample LakEriMetagenome_12_FD_203520 | JGI IMG/M metagenome (GOLD analysis project Ga0315908, IMG submission 203520) | Freshwater fungal communities from buoy surface, Lake Erie, Ohio, United States - Buoy 4 MA124 | ecosystem: Environmental > Aquatic > Freshwater > Lake > Lake biofilm | place: USA...
GCCCACATCACATCCCGCAAGTCGTATAAAGAAAGCTGCACGACCAGAATGTTTGCCTTCACCTTGGATGGTGTAGAACATCTCCATTACGGGAAGCTCAATGTTGGGATTAAAGTTCTTTACCGACATACTACAAATGTAATCAAAGTGATGAACAGAGCATTCTTTCAGAAATTAAGAACCTTATGCTAAAACCTTTGAATAAGCTATAATTCACGCAATGACAAAAGGTTATCAACGCATTCAAGCCAATTGTGTGGATAAATGAATGGTTGCTATTTCGCAGTGTTTTCTATATTTGAACTCTAAAAACTGAACGATGATAAGAAAATTACTTGCATTTTCAACGATCCTATTTGCATTCAATGGATTGACTCAGACCCAAATAGGTAACTCGGGGATGGAAACATGGACCAATTTAGGAGCAAGCACAGAAGAACCTACCAATTGGAATAGTTTTCTTTCTGGGCAAGGAGGTCTGTCTGGTTTTGCTTCTCAGCAAGTGCAACGTTCAACAAATGTGCGAGCCGGTGCTACAGGAACATATTCTGCGCGCGTTTGGGCGAAATCAACGCTTGGAATTGTGGCGAATGGGAACATGACCTTAGGAAGAATAAACATGGGGAGTTCCACACCTTCTAGCTCAAGTAATTATAATATCAGTTTACAAGCGGATGCAAACTTTAGTGAAGCGATAACAGATCGTCCAGATTCAATCGTGTTTTGGGTGAGATACACACAAGCAGGTGGTGGTGTTCAAAATGCAAGGATGCATGCGATCTTGCATGACGGGTATGACTTGCGTGACCCAATCGATGCCAATTCAACATCACACGTTGTAGCTACAGCTGCACTCAATTATCCAGCGACAGCAGGAGCATGGGTGCGCAAATCTGTTCCTTTTGTTTACAGCGGTGCAGCAACTACAGTAAGCTACATATTAGTGACGTTTACAACAAACCAGACACCAGGTGGAGGTGCAGCGAATGACGAAGTATTGATCGATGATGTGGAGTTGATTTATGTTCCTAAGCCTTCATTCACGCCAGCTACTGCGACGGTATGTCAAGGTGGTACTGTGAACTTCACAAATACATCAACAAACTATCCTACAGCGTATTCATGGTCTTTCCCTGGTGGCTCGCCAGCAACAAGCACGGCTACAAATCCTTCAGTGACATACAATACCCCTGGAACATACAGCGTAACATTGACGGCAACAAACCAATGGGGTAGCAAAACCATTACACAAACGAATATCATTACGGTAGGAGCTACACCATCGACTCCCACGATTTCAGCAAACGGACCAACAACGTTTTGTTCTGGTGGTTCAGTCGTGTTGACATCTAGTCAAGCAACTGGTAACACATGGTCTAATACAGGAAGTAGTGCTTCAATTACGGTTTCTTCTTCGGGTAACTATTCAGTCGTTTATACGGATGCAAATGGGTGTACAGCGACTTCAGCACCAACTGTAGTGACGGTGAATACTACACCAGCTGCACCAACAGTAACCGCTAACGGTCCTACAACATTTTGCACAGGTGGTTCGGTTGTTTTAACTTCTAGCCAACCAACAGGGAATGTTTGGTCAAACAATGATCCAGCCGCTTCAATTACAGTTACTACTTCTGGATCTTATTCAGTGACATACACAGATGGAAATGGATGTTCAGCAATATCAACGCCTACTTCGGTAAGTGTTAGCAATGCACCAATCCCAACTGTGAGTACTTCAGCAACTGAAGTATGTAGTGGGGATTCAATCGTATTGACTTCATCTGTTGCAGATTCATACTTGTGGAGTAATGGCGGTGGAACTACACAATCCATCACAGTTACAACAAGTGGCTCATACACTGTAACAGTGACCAACACAAATGCATGTGACGGAGCAGGAACTTCAACTCCAATTACTGTAACTGTGCTGTCTACACCAGTGGCGTCTGCAACATACACGGTAAATGGAAATGTGGTGACGTTCACAAATACAACAACGAATGGAACATCTTACTCTTGGGATTTTGGTGATCAATCAACATCAATTGATGCGTCACCAGTGCATACCTTCGCCTCAAATGGAACTTATACTGTTGTTTTAATTGCAACAGGTGGAAATCTTGTTACGCCTTGTACTTCAGAAACTGCGTTTACAATCACCATCTCAGGTGTTGGATTGGATGAACAAACAGCTTTGACTGGTGTCGTTGCATCACCAAATCCATTTACAACAGAAGTGAATTTTGAAGGTTTAACTGAAACAGTTCACTTCCAATTGTTCGACATGGCAGGGAAAATTATTGCTGAATCAAGCATTACTCCAGAGTCGACCTCAGTTGAACTATTGAATCTAACTGCGGGCGTATACTTCGCTCATTTGACAACTTCAACAGGAGCACGTCAAATCGTGAAGTTGATTCGTAAATAATATTGTTCAAATTGTTTAGAATACGACTCGAAAGGGTCGTATTCTTCATTTTATATCTATGCTATGAAACGGTACATTCTAATTTTGGTGGTTTGCATTTTGTCAGGATCAGCTCTTTCGCAAAATGGTAAAATTTCTGGAACGGTGCGTGACGACAAAGGTGAACCATTAACAGGTGCATCAGTCATTTACAAAAAGGATGTCACCATCGGTGCAGTCGCAGATGGTAAAGGAAATTACACCCTCGAAGTTCCAGCCGGAGACGCCTTGTTAATTTGTCGTTTCACGGGCATGATTACAGATACCTTAACGGTAACAGTCATTGCGAACAAGACGGTTTTGCGCGATATCGTCTTGACGAACTATGTTCAAGAGATCGAAGGGGTAGATGTGAAGGTAGGAAAGTTTGATAAGCCTATTGAGGAACAAACGGTATCCATGCAAATCATTAAGCCAGCAATCATAGAAAATAAAAATACGCGAAGCATTGAAACAGCTTTAGATCAAACACCAGGATTAAATATTCTTGATGGGGAGCCACAGATTCGAGGAGGAAGCGGATTTACGTTTGGGGTTGGTTCAAAAGTAGCGGTCATTGTGGATGATATACCAATGTTATCCGGAGATGCAGGTCGCCCAGAATGGGGATTCATTCCAGTAGAAAACATCAACCAAATTGAGGTCATCAAAGGTGCAGCATCTGTATTGTCTGGTAGTTCTGCGCTTTCGGGATCTGTTCATATTCGTACAGCATATCCAGGAATAAAACCGTTGACTAAAGTCAATGTATATTCCGGAATGTATTCAACTCCCAACGTTGAAGGCGCTAATTGGGCTACTCAATATCCAGGTATTCATGGGGTGAATTTCTTACACTCTCAAATGTTTGGCAATCTTGACTTGGTTGTAGGGGGGAACTTCAATTATGATCACGGATACATCGGACCGCCAATCACTGACTCAGTAGTGGCATTGACCTTTCCAGATACCATTACCAATTTCACAGAAAAAGACCTCGTCTCTATTCGTGGAAGATTGAACTTCAATTTACGCTACAGATCGAAGAAAATTAATGGTTTAAGCTATGGTATAAATGGAAACTTTATGAAGATGCAGACCAACATGCCTTTGGCTTGGTTGAACGATTCAACGGGATTGTACCGCGCATATCCGGGCGCTATTTTCTTGCAAGATCAATTCATATTTAATCTAGACCCGTTTGTAAACATCTTTACGCAAACAGATGGTAAACATAGTCTTCGTGGGCGCTTGTTGTATGTGGAGAATGATATGAGTGCAAATCAATCCAATCGTGCTACAACAGCGTATGGGGATTACATGTTTCAAAAGTCCTACCCACAACTCAATAATCTTGATTTCATCGGTGGGGTGACAGGAACATTTACGGATTCGTACGCAAATATTTATGTTGGTTCGGGAAGTCCAAATAACCAAATGCTTAATATCTCAGCATATACACAGTTCGAAAGCAAAATCAAAAAGACATTGAACTTGTCGGCGGGTGGACGTTTGGAGTATTTTCAGTTGAACGATACCATTACTGCATTGAAGCCAATTTTTAGAGCAGGAGCAAGCATTAAACTGTATCAAGAAACCTACTTGCGTGCCTCTTATGGTCAAGGGTACCGTTTCCCAACAATTACAGAACGATTCATCAAGACAGGGGTTGGAAACTTTGGCGTATTCCCAAATCCAGGATTAAAGCCTGAAAGCAGTTGGAATGCCGAGATTGGGATAAAGCAAGGCTTGAAATTTGGGAAGTTATTTGGATATATTGATATCGCTGGTTTCTGGCAAGAATACCAAAATACCATTGAATATATGTTTGGGGTTTGGAAGGAGCTGACGTCTATAGAAGCTTTGGCATCAAGTGCTGGATTTAAATTCTTAAATACTGGAAATTCACGTGTTCTCGGAATTGATGCTTCATTTACGGGAATGGCGAAGATTGGTAAAAAATCAGATTTAACATTCATGGCAGGTTACAACTACATTGTACCAACAACATTGACCCCCGATTATGTGTATGCCACAGATTCACTCAATCGGGTGTTTAGTTACAACTCAACTTCATTAGATCCCTCCAAAGGTATTTTGAAGTACCGTTTCTTGCATAATGTGAAGTTCGATGCGGAATGGGTGTACAACAAAAAGTTGGCTATAGGATTTAGTGCGAAGTATTTTAGTAAAATCATTAACATGGATGCCATTATCAAAGATTTTGAAGATTTTACGAAAGACATTCCTAGCCTTCAAGATTTGCGTTACATGGATTACTTTAATTCTCACCGATTCGGAAACTGGATCTTTGACGCGCGGATTTCATACAACTTGTCATCGATGCATAAAATCGCGATCATTGGAAGCAATATTTTGAACCGAAGTTATTCGCTTCGTCCGTTGAAAATTGAACCACCGCGCACCATCATGATCCAATACACGTGGAAACTGGACCGCAACGAGAAGAAGAAAGAGGGGAAAAATCGAACTGTTCTCTAATAATTGCGTAAATTCGTCCTGTCTTTGGTTCCACTTTGTGGATTAATAAGGAATCTGGTGTAAATCCAGAACTGTATCTGCAGCTGTAATTGCCGCATAATCTCCTTCATAAGGCCACTGTCAAAAAAGATGGGAAGGCGAAGGGGAGTTGGTAAGAGTCAGAATACTTGCCTGAGACATGTAGAGAAGACTTCAGAATAAAGTCGGACTCTAGCCCGAGTGTTTACATTCGGCTTGTCCCTCTTTTTTCATGCTTCTTGTTTTTAGTTTATTAACCGTTTTAAAAACAGAACGAATGAAAAAGGCAATCCTTGTCGTTGGACTTTGTGTGAGTGGATTCACTTTCGCACAAAATTATGTGAATCAAGTCCTTGTATTGAATGAAGGCTACTTCGATTATGCATCTTCCACCATTGTTACACCTGTAACCATCGGCGTGTACAATCCCCAAAATCAAAATTATGCAGTCGTTGACACACTTGAAAACATGCGTTTTGCATCTGATTTAGTCATCGATGGTAACTTCTACTATGTTGCTGCGGATTCAAAGATTTTCAAGATGGACCTCAATACCCATCAAGAAGTCGCATCCGTAGAGTGCCCTGGGGTGAGAAATGTTGCCATCTGGCAAGATAAGTTGGTCGCCACACGCGGAGAATACCTCACGACGTATGATTCATATTTGCATGTCTATAACGCAACAAGTCTACAGCTCTTGGCTGCGATCGATACAGTTCAAGGTCCGAAGTGGGCAGCACAAAATATTGTGATAGACGGAGGTTCTGCGTATATCGCGGTGAACAACGGATATGAATGGGGGAATGAAAAAGGCATTATTGGGAAGCTTGATTTGACAACACTCACTTACGGCAACGAAGTTGATCTTGGTGTGAATGGAACGAATCCTGATAACTTAGTTCGTTCTGGCAATTACTTGTATTCAGTGAACAATAAAGACTGGAGTGGTGCTTCAATTTCCCGTATTCCTTTGGACGGTTCAGCTGTTTCAACTGTTTCATTGTCGGCGGTTTCTACAGGTTGTGGAACTTCTGCGTTGCGTGACAATAAATTGGTTTACCAAGTGTCCATGGAAACTGTTTTGAACGAGTTCGATGTGACCCTAATGAACAACGTTGGTCCCTTGAATGGATTTGCAAACGAGTACTATGAGTTGGCACAAGAACCTGTTAGCGGTAACTTATATGCTTCGTCAACAGATTTCTTTTCATATGGTACTGTTCGTATTTATGATGCATCCAATTCGCTTGTGTCGAGCTTTGATGCAGGTGTTTCGCCAGGTACAATCGTTTTTGATGTGCGTTCTTCTGTGGGTATTGAAGATCAAAATGAAATCGTAGACTTCGTTTACCCGAATCCTACATCAGGAAAGTTGTTTACCAACATAAATACGGATTGCACTGTTGAAGTCACTTCTATAAATGGTTTGAGTGTGTTTTTAACAAAATTGAACATCGGTGAACAAATGATTGATTTAACCGGATTGGCTAAAGGTGCTTATTTTATCTCATTTAACAATGGCACACAAAAGACTGTGCAAAAGGTAGTGCTTGATTAAGTACTTCTTACTAAATTGGATCCCGGGTAATTCGCTCGGGATTTTTTTATGACTGAACATTCAAAATTAGACGTAACGTATTGGACTAAGCGCTACCAATCCAATGACACGGGTTGGGATTTAGGCCTTGTTTCCCCTCCTTTAAAGGCCTATATTGATCAATTGACCAATAAAGAGATTCGAATATTCATTCCAGGTGCAGGTAGAGCATATGAAGCAGAGTATCTTTTCCGAAAAGGTTTTACGAACGTGCATGTCATTGATTTATGTGTAGAACCTCTGGTGGAATTGAAAAATAGATGTCCACAGTTTCCAGAAAACCAATTGCATGTAGGTGATTTTTTTGATTTTACCATGGAGTTTGATCTCATCCTGGAGCAAACACTTTTTTGTGCTTTGGATCCCAGTTTACGGGATAACTATGCCAAGAAATGCGCCGAATTATTAAGCAAAGAAGGAGTGCTTGTTGGACTACTTTTCAATCGTGACTTTGAATCAGGTCCACCATTTGGTGGTAATCGGGATGAATATCTTTCACTTTTTGCGCCTTATTTTTCTTTAATTGAGATGGAGGAATGCTCTAATTCATTTCCTGCTCGTGCAGGCTCTGAACTTTTTATTCATCTGCATAAATAGCATAAATCTTCCTTGTATATTTGTGTATGCGCCGAATTAAAATCATCTATTTACTTCTTTTTCAAGCAATTTTATTTCTACCTCTCGCTGGAGTATGTCAAAATTATGGGAACGCAAATCTTCTTTTTAGTGTAAACGAGGATAGCAAATTGTGTTTCGATTCAGGAGAAATCCGAGAATGGAATGGGTATTACAATACCTTCAGAAATATGAATGGTTCAAAAACGATTGTTCCAGTTTTTTCTATTCTTCCTGATAAACAGTCATCATTGATTGTATCTGTCATCAATAAGCGTTTGAAAAGCAGACTTGTTGAATTTAGAATTGCAGGAGATCCGAAAGCTCGTTTAATAGCCCAAGTGTTACCCGGAAAGCGATTTAATTTAATTCTTCCGCCGAGAAAACAAAACTACACGTTAGAAGTGGTATACAATGGTGAGGTACTCATTGGAGAGCTCGATGTTCGGGTTTATCCTGAGCGACGTGAAAATGTCATTGTCGTTCCAGTTATGCCGTGTTCAATAGATACCGTTGAACTTAAAAACTATATCAATCGCATTTATTCTCCTACAAATATTCGGTTCAATTTAACAGTAGATTCTCGTTTTGATGCGGGTAGTTTTGAGTCTATTTCTGAATTCAATTCACCTTCGTTGGAATACCGACAATACACAAGTCAAATGCTGGAGTTGCGGGATGCTTACTTTAACCAGTTCCCCAATTATAACCGAAATGCACATTATGTTTTTCTTCTTCCAGGATTTAAAAATTCATCCATAAAGGAATATGTTGTCCGAGGAAAATCGCTAGGATTTATTGCCACTCAGTCGGTCGATTCATTGTTTTATAGGTCATTTGGGCGTGTGCTTGCGATTGGCATGGGCGAATTGAATGTGTCTTGGGAAAATGGTGGCCCATCGAAAAATAGCACAAGCAATTTGTTTGACGGAAATGGGGGTATTACGATGAATGTTCATCAATGGGATGAGCTTAGTAGTTCACCACAATCGTATTCGTATTATGACGATTACGAGCAAGTTTCTGTGGATAATGGACGAGTTGCTTATTTCTTTTGGGAAGAAGATGAGAAAGGTAATATTCGTCTATGGGACAATGATTTAATGTCCTCAATTCGTCATCCGTTCAAAAGGAATTATCAATCTTATCACTTGAATATTGATGATTTCTTGTTTGAAACTAGATTTACCGTTTGGAATCGAAATATATGTGGTTGGCATATCCTGCTTATCATTTGTGGAATTACGATGGCTGCCTTGTTAAAAAAGACGTTGGACAAGGTAATTGATTCACAATTTCAACGACGTTTATTTCTGAAATTTGTGGTTAGATTGTTTGGAATGGCATTGGGTATAGGTACATTAATGATTGGGTTTAAATTAATAGATTCAGGATACAAGCGTTTTGTAGTAAAATCTGGGCCGGTCAAAGAATTGAAAGGAATGAACGAGTTTCAAGCCATTCGTGAGGTGAAACGAAATAAAAAAATGCAAGGTCGCATAGAAAAGAACTTGTGTTCTCAAATCTTGGTTCACAGGAAAAATAAGTGGATCAAGTCGAAACGAAAATCAGTATTGTATTTCAATGTTACCCTTAAGAATGACAAACTTTTGAATTGCAAATTTGACCATGACAGCGAGTATCTTATAGTTAAGGGTGAGAAATACAAAAGTAAATCGGCTAGTCACTATATGGTGTTTACCTTCAGGAATGAAAAAGGAAAGGTCATAAGGCAAGAAGCGTACAACCATAGAGGAAATGAGATAACTCCTCTATTTAGATTAGCGGACCCAGCAAAACGTATTCTACTGTTTGTGAATGGATACCGGTCGGCGGCTACTTCGAGTAATTGGAGTGATGCGGTGTCAGATATAGAAAACAAAGGGCTTCAACTACCGAGTTCAACCAATTTAATTTACACATTCGATCGTTTTCGTTACTGGTTTTGGAACGGTTTTGATAGTCAGTTCAGAGATCGGATTAATCCGGCAGACACTTATTATGCGGATGGAAATTTTTCGATATCAACATCTAATCATCGGAATATAAAGAGTTTTGTAACGCTCATGACGACATATCCTAAGCGATGTGCAAATGAATACCGGCACACATGTCATCATATTTCTTCTAAGGCAAAATGGCTTAGCATGTTTAAATCAGACTATACGATTGATTTATTACGCATGCGTTCGAATAGAAGAGGATTCAAAACGCGCATGGAGAACGGAAGAATTGCAGGTAGGAATTTGTACCAAATGTTGAATGAAGTGCCAAATAATTCAAAAAACGACACACTTTTTATCGTCGCGCACAGCATGGGGTATGCATATGCCTTAGGAATGATCGAGGAGCTGCGTGGAAAAATTAAATTCGGGGGCTTTTACATTTTTGCGCCTGAAAACGCCGGAGCTGGAAGAGTTGAATTGTCTGAATGGCCAGAATTGTGGCAATATGGCGCAAACTTTAATAATGGAGAAGCAGATGCTCCGTGTACACAAGATGGAATTGCTCCTCAAACTGCAGCGAAAGGAGTAAAGAATAAGAATCGAATCTATATCCCGAAAAAATTATACGCCAAAAGAGGATTTAAAGATTCCCACTTTATAGGTTTATATACCTATTTATTCGAAATCGCACCTGGGAAAAAGGGCTTTGTCCAACAACATTGATTAATTGAAACCTTCCATTTTGTCAAATGGAATCTCGATTTCAATCTCATAGCTCTTGTGAACACTATGTAAATATGCGATGAGATTATGAATTTTGTCGTTGTTTGAACCATCGATCAATTCAAATGTCATCTCTTTCACAAATTTGTTGTCGTCTAGGGCAAATTCAATTCCCGAAAGTTTTGCCATCGCTACACCATTGTAATAAATGACGTTATTCTCATTGGTAAATCCTTCTGTAGAGTAGTTTTTTAGAACATTACAAGAAGTAAGAGCCAGAATTACTGCAAAAACTGAGAAAAGAATAGATTTTTTCATTGTTGATTTTTTTTCGAATCTAGCTCAAAACGAAGGAAATTGTATTAAGCATATTTTAAGGAATTGTTAATTAGGTGTGATTACCTAAATCGATTCTCACATGAACGACAAGTGTTCACCATTTTTCCCGTTATCGGATAGGTTACTGTCAACAGACTAAAAATAGACGCTATCCAATGTGGAAGTGCCTTTTTTGGGGAATAATCTTTGAAAATATCGGTCGATCCACAACTCGGACATTTAGGAATGGTATCGTTTTCAATCGATTTAAGGAACGTTCGTGTGCGCTCGACATCTTCCACTCGTACTTTTGCTTTGATTCCTCCTACGGCGTTGGAATAAAGCGGATTTAAAGAAACAATCTCTTCATCGAAAAGATAACAATCAATGCCTTCTGCTTCTAGCGAAATACGAAACAGGTGTGCATCTATGGAATTGTCAAAGCGCTTGATGATAACAAAACCCATGTTATTATAACAGGTTTTCTATGATTTTATCCATCGTATAGCCTTCAGCTTCAGCACGGTAGTTACGCACCAATCGGTGACGCAAGATAGGTTTTGCTACTGCTTTAACATCGTCTATATCTGGTGAATAACGGCCATTCAAGGCTGCATGACATTTCGCTCCAACAATTAAATTTTGTGATGCACGAGGTCCAGCTCCCCATGAGATGAAATCTTTGGTAAGTTGTGGAGCCAAATCTGAGCTGAAACGTGTTTTTCCAACAAGCTTAACGGCATATTCTAAAACATTGTCCGCTACTGGAATACGTCTAATCAACTCTTGATATTGCAAGATTTGATCACCGCTTAAGACATGTTTCAATTCAATCCGCGTGTCCGATGTTGTTGACTTTACAATGGCCAATTCTTCAGCATAGCTTGGATAATCCACCCAAATGTTGAACATGAAACGGTCAAGTTGCGCTTCAGGTAGGGGATAAGTACCCTCCTGTTCTATAGGGTTTTGTGTAGCTAAAACAAAGAAGGGTGAAGGTAGGGTGTAGTTCGTTCCTGCAGCCGTCACAGAGCGCTCTTGCATGGCCTCAAGCAAAGCTGATTGCGTCTTCGGTGGTGTTCTGTTGATCTCATCCGCTAGGATAATGTTTGAAAACAATGGACCCTTGATAAACTTGAAGTTGCGCGATTCATCCAATATTTCAGAACCAATAATGTCAGATGGCATAAGGTCCGGGGTGAACTGAATACGGTTGAAGCTCAATCCCAAGGTTTGCGCAATGGTATTGACCAACAAGGTTTTTGCTAATCCAGGCACACCAACAAGCAAACAATGGCCGCGGGAAAATATGGAAATGAGCACTTGATCTACTACATCGTCTTGTCCAACGATGACTTTGTGGATCTCATTTTTCAATTCTGCGTAATGCGCTACCAGTTGATCTATTGCCGCTTTGTCTGACATATTTTTTGAGTTATTTGCCTACTAAAATAGGAACTAATTGTTTGACCAGTTATTTCTGAATACGCAATTTACAAAGGATTCATCAATTCGGATGTATGCATTTCCAATCTTCTGTTTTACCCAATTGTTCACTGTTTTTTGTTTTTTATCATTTTCAGTTGCACGCTTGATCAATGCATAATCGTCTGTTAAATTTGCACGATGCGGTTCAGTTCGTTCCATCAAACGCACGATTCGAAGTCCTTGCTTGCGGTCAAAAATATCGTAGTACAAGTTAGGTTGTGAAAGATCTCCTTTTTCCATTGCATCTGTAATGAGAAAGATTTGCTGATCGACTTGACTTAAGTCTTCCATATCCCAAGTTTGCTCACCTGTGATTGGGTTGGTAATAATTCCTCGGTTTTGTTTTGTTCTTTCATCATTTGAAAATCGAACTACGGCTTGTTCCCATGTAATTTCATTGCGCTTCAAAAGTTGAAAGCACGAATCAATTTTCAATGAAGCCAATTCAAGTTCTTTACCACTAAACTCCGCGATAATCAGGATGTGCTGACAGATGTAATCATCTCCTTTACGGCTATTGAGCTTTACGATATGGTATCCGTATTCAGACTCGAAAATATCAGAAATTTCACCTGGTTCTAATGAGAAAACTGCTGATTCAAACTGCGGAACCATCATTCCACGTGACGCTTCAATCTTTCCACCTTGTGACGCACTTCCTGGGTCCATAGAATGTATACGGGCTTGGGTATCAAAGCTTTTCCCACTTAGGACAGCCTTTCGAATGTCGGCCAGTTTATCGTAGGCGATACGTTTGTCTTCTTTCGTGATTTCAGGAAAAACAACGATCTGTTGAAAGCTCAACTGTGAATTAATCAAAGGAATGGAATCCGAAGGGATTGTTGCATAAAAGTCCTGCACTTCTTTTGGAGTGACGGAAATAGCTGAAGTAATTTGTCGTTCCATTTCGTCCGCTAAAAGTCGGTCCTTGATAATCTCCCGGAACTCTTCTTTGATTTGAGAAGCCGTCTTTCCGTAAAATTCTTCCATCTTCTCACGACTTCCAAATTTCTCTTCAATAATTCTCAATCGGTTTTCCATCTCTGCATCTACTTGCTGGTCAGAAATTTCAATACTGTCTAATTTTGCCTGATTGATCAACAATTCTTGGTACATCAATTCTTCCAAAATCTGACAATCCGTTTCTTTCGTCACTTCCATGCCACCTTGAAGCATTTGTATTTTTTGCGACTGTAGGTCCGAGAGAAGAATTATATTGTCGCCTACTTGCGCAGCAATGTTATCGACTACTTCAGGTTGTGCTGAACTATCGAATGTAACGCAAAATAGAAAGAAGATACTAAGGATGAATGTTGATCTCATGATGTCGTTTAACCTGTTGAATAAGTTGTTTTTCTCGTTTTTGTCTAAGTTGGTTCATTCGTCCTGTTAGAATGAGTTCTTTAATTTGTGTCTCGACAAAATCCAATGGTGGTGGAGTGTCCTTAAGTGTGTAATCGATGATGTTAATGTAATAGGTAAATTCTTCATCGGAGAAATAGGTTTTAGTGCGATTGAGTACCAAGTTATCACGATTTAATTTACCCAATGGAATGTTTTTCGACAATTCGGTGAAATAGATCCATTCTTCATCATCGAAGTAAAAATCTTCCGCGTAAAGTTTCACATAAGAATTCACTTTAGCGAGGTCTTTATCATTTTTTAACAAGAAGTGTTCTTTCAAGGCAGCTTCTGGTTTTGAGCCCCGAGGAATCTTAATGAACAATGCTTTGACAAGGTAATCTTGCAATTTGAAATCTTCTAAATGTGCTTGATAGTAGGCTTTAATTTCTGAGGTTGAAATACTGGTGTCCGTTTGATCGCGAATCAATTCATCGATTAAATAATAACGAGAGAGTTCTCCCATATACATTCCTGCCTTTAAACGCACGGTTTCCGACAATTCTGGTGCTTTGGTTTCGAGCTCTATACGCATGGCTTCCAACTCACACCAATTGTTCAAAAATTGAATGCGATCTGCCTTGTTCGCATAGTCGTAACCAAGATGTTCCATGATAATTTGCGCCTCTGTTTCGGTCAATTCATGGTCATCTACACGCGCAACAATTTTTTCATCTGCGCCACAGGATGGGAGCAATGATAAAAAAAACAGGCCGACGATCACGCCAGCCCGTTTCATGGAATATGTGCGCTTATTGACCAACAGAGTATAGTACCTGCTGATTGATTTCTATCTTGTGCTTATTCATCAATTCCTGGATCCATTGTTGCTCAAGGAATGTTTGATAGTCTGAAGTCACTGCACCTTTGGCTTCACTAAACTCTTTGTTGCCTGCTGGCAAGTTCTTATTGACTTTAATGACATAAAATTTACCATCCAATTCATACACTTTATTTGCTCCCATTACCAAGGATTGACCTTTCAGGAAGTTGGTTTGATTGATGTCAAATTTGTTTGTTCGAACACGTAAGTTCAACTCACTGTCCTTATTAATCACTTCCAACACATGTTTTGAGTTGATGGTGTCGTTCAAAATCATTTTATATACTTGATCGGCGATACTTCTCGTTGAACATTCGTAAACGATAGCATCAACGCGATCTCCCCACATGTATTTTGATCGGTTATTGTCGAAGTAAGCACGCAGTCCAACAGTATCTTTCATTGCCTTGTTCCAAACCTTGTCTGTCATGATTTCATACAACAAGATACCGTCATGGTATTCTGTAATCAGCGCTTTATACGCAGGATATTTATCCGCCAACTTAGATTCTTCGTAACTAATGATTGCTTCTTTCTCCCAAGCTTTGTATTGCAAACCAATCACAACTTCATTTGCATCCTTACGAATTCCGCGGTAGTTCGATTCAAGGAATCGCGCGAACTGCTGCTGTGTAAATGATTTACCATCTATTGTAAAGAGGGTTTTGTTTGATTTCAATCCACTTGCGTTCCATTTTCCTATGTAGTAAGACGTATCAAGGTTGGTAAGGAACCATTTCAATCCTTTTGCACTCTTGTTGGAGTAACCGTAAGATGATTTCAAGTTCAACACAAAAGAATCTTGCGTGCGTTTTGAACGCTCATCTTTGTTCACTTTAGATTGGAGTTCTTTCTTCATGGCATCAAACGTCTTCACATCCGTCCATTCCAATCGTTTGATGATATGGAATCCATAGTCAGTGCGGACCGGCATAGAGTAATCTCCATTGTTCTTCAATGCGAATGCTGCATCTTCAAAAGTTGTAACCATACGTGTGGTAGTTCCTGTTCCAAAAGGAGGGAGTTCACCATTTTTCTCTGCCGAGCTAGGGTCATCAGAATAACTTTTAACTAGATCTTCAAATTTTTCTCCTTTTTGAAGTTTCGCATATATCTCATTGATTTTCTTCTCAGCATTTACGACATCCTCTTCAGCTGCAGATTTTCCAACAGCCACCATGATGTGTGCTGTTTTGATTGTTCCACGTGCTGGGCGCTTGTCAGTGACGTTCACAATATGGTATCCATATCGGGTGCGGAAAGGCTCTGAAATGCTTCCAACTGGTGTGTTGTAAGCCATATCTTCAAAAGGATAAACCATTTGGAAGGCCGTGAAATAACCAAGGTCTCCACCATTATTTACCGCAGATGGATCTTCTGAACCATTTTTACCACGTGCGACAGAAGCGAAATTTTCACCTTTCTCGATGCGCTTTTTCAAGCCTATGATGCGGTTGTAGGCAGCTAAAGTATCAGCAGGTGAAGCATTGCTTGCGCACGTGATCAAAATATGCGATGCACGAATTTCTGTGCGAGTTCGATCGTAAGCCTCACGAACAAGCGCTTCATTTTTTGCTGAGTCTATCAGGTAGGGTAGGGAGAGCTGTTTTTTGTAGCCATCCAATTCTTTTTTCAATTTTGGAATGGTGTCATATCCCAATTCTTCAGCTTCAGCAACTTTCAATTTGAATTTCTTGAAAAGCTCCATATACTCGTCAATGGATGCTTTATCGAACTTCGGATTTGGATTGTTTTTCAAATAAATCTGCAAAAATTCAGACTTCGTCACCGGATGTCCGTCAATTTTCATCAGGATTGGGTCTTCCTGCGCGAAAGTCGAAATGCTCAAAAATAGAGCGGCGATGATCAAAAGATGTTTTTTCATAGTTTGGTTTAATTTTCAGCAACGTCGAAATTAGTCGTCTGCTCGATTCAACTCTTTTTTTTAACCTTTATTTAATACTATAGTTCGGTGCTTCACGAGAAATCGTCACATCATGAGGGTGAGATTCACGCACACCAGCGGAAGTAATACGAACGAATTTTGCGCCTTTGAGATGGTCGATGTCTGGTGCACCACAATAGCCCATTCCCGCGCGAAGACCACCAATAATTTGGTACATCACTTCGATTAACTTGCCTTTAAAAGGCACGCGTCCAGAGATTCCTTCAGGGACCAATTTCTTGATATCATCTTCAGCATCTTGAAAGTAGCGGTCTTTTGACCCTTTTTGCATGGCTTCCAAAGAGCCCATTCCGCGGTAAGCCTTGAATTTTCTTCCTTCGTAAATGATTGTTTCACCGGGAGATTCCTCAACACCGGCAAACATGGAACCTACCATCACAGTATCAGCACCTGCAGCGATAGCTTTCACGATATCACCTGTGTAGCGGATTCCTCCGTCAGCAATAACTGGAACACCTGTACCTTCCAATGCTTGAGCAACATCATTTACTGCTGTCAACTGTGGAACACCTACACCGGCAATGACGCGTGTGGTACATATTGATCCAGGACCAATTCCTACTTTAACTGCATCTGCACCGGCTTCCACCAAATACATTGCTGCTTCCGGTGTCGCGATGTTTCCAACGATAACTTCCAAATTAGGGAAGGTTCGCTTAACTTCTTTTAATTTATCAACAACACCACGAGAATGTCCATGTGCAGTGTCAATGACAATAGCATCCACTCCAGCTTCGACCAATGCTGTAACGCGCTCCATTGTATCATGTGTTACACCAACAGCTGCGGCAACACGCAAACGTCCATAGGTGTCTTTACAAGAGTTTGGATGTGTTTTAACTTTGATGATGTCGCGGTAAGTGATTAACCCAATAAGTTTATATGATGCGTCGATAACGGGTAATTTCTCAATCTTTTTTTCTTGAAGAATCTCTTCCGCCTTGGACAAATCCGTTCCGTCATGAGTTGTTATGATCTCATGAGAAGTCATCACCTCGCGAATTGGGCGATTTAAGTCTTTCTCAAAGCGCAAATCGCGATTGGTTACAATCCCTTTTAGTATCTTGTTTCCATCAACAACTGGAATTCCGCCAATACCATTTTCCTTCATCAGTTGAAGTGCATCTTTTACAAGTGCATCTTCCAGCAAAGTTACCGGATCGAGGATCATTCCGCTTTCTGAACGTTTCACTTTACGCACCTCCAATGCTTGTTCAGCAATTGTCATGTTCTTATGAATCACGCCAATTCCGCCTTGTTGCGCCATCGCAATGGCCAAGCCAGATTCGGTAACAGTATCCATTGCAGCAGATACTATTGGCGTGTTTACCTCAATGTTTCTTGTAAGTTTGCTGCGCAATTTTACATCTCTCGGCAATACTTCCGAATACGCAGGGACTAGTAATACATCGTCGTAGGTTAGTCCTTCTTTAATTTGATTGATGTTGGTCAGTGACATCTGGAATCTATTTTCTTAATAAATTCCTGCAAAAGTAACACTTTTTTTCGTGTTTTGTGCGTCAAATTCGAGAACAAAAAGCCATGCCCAAAAGCTCGTCTGTATTGTGTTAATTTTTTGAAAAAATCTTGGCTTCCTCGCACGAATTGAGTACTCTTGCACAAAGTCATGAAATGGTTCGAATTGTTCTCTCCTTACTTTTTGGTATTCTCTTTCTATCGAATTCTTTCGGGCAACGAGATACTTCTCGCTTGATTCAACTTTCTGGAGTGGTGATTTCAGAGGAAAATTTAGAGCCAATGCCTTATACTACGGTGTTTGATCGCTCTGAACGTCGAGGTGTGATTTCCGATTATTACGGTTTCTTCTCGATCGTAACTTTTCCTGGTGACACTTTACTTTTTTCCTATTACGGATTTAAGACATCAACGTATATTGTACCTGATACTTTGTCTGACAATCGGTACTCCATCATTCACATGTTGCAACGAGATACACTCAATCTTCCTGCGGTAACCGTATATCCTTGGCCTTCACGCGAAGATTTTGCCCGCGCATTTGTTGAAATGGAGCCTTATGATGATGCCATTCGTCGCGCTCAACGCGAACTTTCTGGTGAAAGCTTGGCTTTTGTAGCTGCTCGACTCGATAATGATGCCTCCTTGGCTTATGGATATGCTGTGAATCAACGCAACACGAAATTATACACCAATGGACAGTTGCCAGTGAATAACCTATTGAATCCATATTCTTGGGCCAAACTTATTCAAGACTGGAAGGCTGGGAAGCTTTCTAGGCAATAATAATTAGAGTTATGAGTTACGAGTTACGAGTTATAAGTTAACAGTTACGAGATAGGTGTTCGGTGGCTGAGGTTTTCGAAGCCACGAATTCGGTGAAACTAACCTCTAACTAACTAACAAAAAAACTACACCGGGTAGCACAAAAAGTACTTCTCCACAGGATTTGCCAAGGCTGAAATATTTAAATTGTCAGATGCTTTGGTCAGATCGATGACCTCGCCATTTTTCATCAGCATATTGATATTCTGCTTGTTTTGGTTGTACGCATTGTTGCTCAAAATGTCTGTATATACAAAGAAATCAACATCGTCGCCCTCTAGATCAAAGTGGTTACGAATGATTTCTTTTTCGAGTTGAATGCGATCAGGTCCAAATGGATCTCTCGAAATTTCAATCTTAAACAACTGTCGATTCACCAAACGTTTTGCTAAAAGTGAAAGTACCTTGTCCGGATGGTCTTGCCATACTTTCAAAGCACCCAAAATATCATAATCGTCCAATTGAGCGAAACGATCAAGGACAGCAGGGTCTTTTTTGAATTCATCTCGAGTTACATCATTCGTCAAGAAAAAATGCAAGGCTGGACTAGCGAAGAGGGTTTCACCTTTTTTAGATAGGTGCTTTGCACGTCGTAAGGCATGAATCAACATGTATTCCGCTGCTACAACCGTTTTGTGCAGATACACCTGCCAATACATCAGTCGGCGAGCCACGATAAATTTTTCAATCGAATAAATTCCTTTTTCTTCGAGTACGAGATTGCCTTCGTGGACATTGATCATTTCAATCAAACGATCACTTCCAATGATGCCTTCACTCACTCCAGTGTAAAAACTGTCACGATTCAGGTAGTCCAAGCGATCCATATCGAGCTGACTGCTTACCAATTGATGAAGGAATGGTTTTGAATGTTTGTTATTGAAAATCAGTAGCGCATGTTCTAAAGGTTCGCCGAACTCTTTTCCAAGTCGTTGTATAAAGTACCCTGAAATTTCTTCATGACTTACACCATTAACGATGTCGTACTCCAGTGCATGACTGAAAGGTCCATGTCCGATGTCGTGAAGCAATATGGCGATTAAGACCCCGCGTTCTTCTTCTTGCGTTATAACATGGCCTTTACGACGTATGGTTGCTACCGCCAATGTCATCAGGTGCATCGCACCCAAAACGTGATGAAAGCGTGTATGCAATGCTCCTGGATAAACCAAATGACTCATACCCAATTGCATAATACGTCTTAAGCGTTGAAGGTAGGGGTGTTCTATTAAATCGAAAATAAACTCATCTGGAATGGTAATAAAACCATAGACAGGGTCGTTAAAGATTTTCTTTTTGTTGGATCTGTTCAGGTTCGGTCGCAAATCGATAATTTTAAAGATTGTATCAAAACTAAAAAATATAAGGCAATGCAAGGGAAAATACTTTGGGCAGATGACGAGATTGAGTTGCTAAAGCCACATATTCTTTTTCTAGAAGGAAAAGGATACCACGTTGATGCAGTAAATAACGGTGCAGACGCTGTTGAAAAAAGCAATGACAATCACTACGACATTATATTTCTGGATGAAAATATGCCAGGTATTTCTGGGTTGGAGGCATTGGCACGGATCAAGGAGGCAAAGCCTTTCGTTCCTGTAGTGATGATTACGAAGAGCGAGGAAGAGCATATCATGGAGGAGGCCATAGGCAGTAAGATTGCTGATTATTTGATCAAGCCTGTTAATCCAAATCAGATTTTACTGAGTATCAAAAAAAATCTTGATCAAGGTAAATTGGTCTCGCAGCGAACTAATTTCAACTACCAGCAGGAATTTAGACAGCTGGGTATGCAGCTGAATGGTCGAATGGATGCGGAAGAATGGGCTGACTTGTACGCAAAATTGGTGTTCTGGGAACTTGAATTAGAGAAGATTGAGGATAAGGGGATGAAGGAAATCCTTGAAATGCAGAAAAAGGAGGCCAATCAGCTTTTTGCACGCTTCATTCAGGACAATTATATCGACTGGCTTGGAGGTGATGAAGATGCCCCGCAGCTTATTCACACCTTGATGAAAGACCGTATTGCACCTTTTATCGGAAAGGAAAAAACCTTCGTTTTGGTGATTGATAATTTGCGCTTTGATCAGTGGAAAGTGCTTGAGCCCATTTTTTCAAAGTACTTTACCACGGAGAGCGAGAAAATCGTTTATTCCATTCTACCAACTGCTACGCACTATGCAAGAAATGCCTTTTTTGCAGGTTTGATGCCTTCAGAGATCGAAAAACGTTTCCCTACACTTTGGAAAAGTGAGGAAGACGAGGGCGGGAAAAATATGCACGAAAAGGAATTCTTGGATGCTAATTTGAAACGTCTAGGCAAGAACGTCAAGTGGTCGTACAATAAAATCACCAACCTCGATGCAGGTAAGCGTTTGGCCGATAATTTTAGTCAGCTGAAAGAAAATGACGCCAATTTTATCGTGTATAATTTCGTGGATATGCTTTCTCATGCGAGAACAGAGATGGAAATGATCAAAGAGTTGGCCGATGATGAGGCAGCATACCGTTCTTTGACAGTTTCTTGGTTTGAACACTCTCCTTTGCACGACATCGTAAAGAAAATTGCAGATATCGGCGCGCGTTTGATCATTACCACAGACCATGGAACGGTGAAGGTGACGAATCCAGTTAAGATTGTCGGTGAGCGCAACATCAACTCAAACCTTCGCTACAAAGCAGGAAGAAATATGTCGTATAACGCCAAAGAAGTATTTCGCATTTCAAATCCGCAAGATGCGTTTTTGCCCAAGATGAAGATGTCGGCTGAATATGTGTTTGTTCGTGAGAATGATTTCTTTGTTTATCCAAATAATTACAACCATTTCGTGAATTATTACGGGAACACTTTTCAGCATGGTGGCATATCCTTAGAAGAGATTTTAATTCCGTTTATTGTGCTTGGGAAACGTTGATTTTTGAATAGTTAAAAAATCATTGTTAACACTTCATTTGTCAGCGGTGTTTAATGAGCTGAAAAAGTGTGTTTTTTTGTCCTTACTATGGATTTCAAACTACATACATTAAGGGATTTACCAGCAACGGCAATGTCCTTTTTAGCTCATTTTGACAATCGAAAAGTTTTTGCTTTTCAAGGGGAAATGGGGGCAGGAAAAACCACATTCATTTGTGCCTTACTTGCAGCAATGGGGATAACAGAAATCGAAGGCTCACCTACGTATTCGCTTGTGAACGTCTATGACAGCCCAATTTACGGCAGAATTCATCACTTTGACGTGTATCGCTTGAAAAACGAAACGGAAGCTTACGACATCGGAATAGAGGAGATGCTGTACAGTGGAGGATATTGTTTTGTGGAATGGCCCGAGAAGGTTGACAATTTACTTCCAGAGAACACTGTTTGGGTGAATATTCGTAGCTTAGAGGACAACACACGAATAATAACTACTAACGAATGAAGACTGATCCAGAACTCCTGAAAAAACTGATGCAGCAAGGTGCACTTCTGCCACAAGAAGAAATGCTGGAGATTTCACGCAAAAAGGGAAATTTGTTCATTGGTATTCCTAAGGAAACATCCTTTCAAGAACGACGCGTTCCTTTGGTTCCTGAAGGTGTTGCTTTACTTATTGCCAACGGGCACCAAGTTCGAGTAGAAAGCAAGTGTGGTGAGGCATCCAATTTTAGCGATCGCGATTACAGTGAGGTAGGTGCAGAGATTTGCTTCGACCCAAAGGATATTTTTCAATGCGACATCATACTTAAAGTTGCTCCTCCATCAGAAGAAGAGGTAGATATGATGCCAGGAGGACAAACATTGATTTCAGCACTTCAATTGTCGGTTCAACCAAAGGAACTATTGCAGAAATTAATTCAAAAGAAAATCACGGCAATCGCTTGGGATTATATCCGCGATGAGGAAGGACTTTTGCCTGTTGTGCGCACGATGGGTGAAATCGCAGGAACGACATCCATTCTGGTTGCTGGTGAGTTGCTGTCTTCGTTTTCGTCTGGCAAAGGAATGATGCTGGGTGGAATTGCTGGTGTTACTCCAACCGAAGTTGTCGTGATTGGAGCCGGAACGGTTGGAGAATACGCTACACGCGCAGCACTTGGTTTGGGGGCTTCGGTGAAGGTTTTTGACAACTCACTGTCTCGTCTTCGTCGAATGCAAAATGATATCGGTACACGATTGTATACGTGTGTACTGACACCAAAAGTGCTGGCAAAAGCATTGAAACGCGCTGATGTAGTGATTGGCGCCTTGCGGGCACCTCTTGGAAGAACACCTTGTGTAGTGACCGAGGAAATGATTCAAGAAATGAAGCAAGGTTCTGTTGTTGTCGATGTGAGTATCGACCAAGGCGGCTGCTTTGAAACTTCGCGTGTTACCAATCATAACGAGCCAACGTTTGAGGCACATGGAGTCATTCATTACTGTGTTCCGAATATTGCATCCCGTGTTTCTCGTACGGCCTCTTTCGCCCTGTCTAATATCTTTGCACCGATTTTATTGGAAATGGGAGATAGTGGCGGTTGCCGGGATTTAATCAAGCGTGACCAAGGCTTCAGAAGAGGAGTATATATCTACAAAGGGACATTGACAAGTGAAATTCTTGGTAAGGTGTTTCACCTTAAATACAAAGACATAGATCTTTTGATTTTAGGGATTTAAGATGCTCACTATTACTTTTGTTGTTTATCTCTGTTTTATATTGCTCATCGTTGATCTTGCCTCCCGAAAAGTGATGAACGCAACTGATTTTGCGTTAGAAGGACGAAAAGGCTCTTTTATTTTAACGTTATCGGCACTTTTGGCTACGTGGTATGGGAGTGTAACAATTTTAGTTAGACATATTGAATGGACATGGTTGAATTTATCTGAAAAATGAAATCGAATATGTTCACTCCTCTTGACTTTCCCCCTGCAAAATTACGGCTAACTAGGTCTGGAACTACGGTACATGTTTTTTGTGTTGTGCGAAAAAAGCAACTCGTTCTAACACCAGAAGAATGGGTAAGACAGCATTTGATTCACTTCTTAATTGACCACCTAAACGTTCCTATTGGTTTAATTTCCAGTGAAATGTCACTCAACATCAATGGATTGGTTCGACGCTGTGATGTAGTGGTTTTTAATCGATTCGGAAAACCTGTGTTCTTAATGGAATGCAAAGCCACCGATGTTGTTTTGGGCGAAGAAGTGGTACATCAAATTGCGCAATACAATTTTAGTTTGGGAACAGATTACTTGCTCGTTACCAATGGAAAGCAGCATCGCATTCTCAACTTAGATCGAGAAAAGGGAGAAATCAAACCATTGGAAGAGTTTCCTGATTTTTCGGTTTTGATTGGAGATTAAACTATTTCAAATCCAATTTAAACTCTGACGTTTTGTGGAAGGTCAAATCTGGATAATCCTGTTCGGCCATGTTCAACAAGAACTGTGTTTCAGCTAAAAACACGAGATTATCGTCTTTGTCCTTTGCTAGATAATTTGCTTTAGCTCGTTTGAAAGATTCCAATTGTTCCGCATTGTCTGTGGTAATCCAACAAGCTTTGAAGTAATTCTTGGGTGCAAAGCGACAGTTTGCGCCGTATTCATGAATCAAACGGTAATTGATCACCTCGAACTGAAGTTGTCCAACTGTACCGACAATCTTTCTATTTCCGGGCTGCATGATAAACATCTGTGCTACACCTTCGTCAGTGAGCTGGTGTATACCTTTGTCGAGTTGTTTCGACTTCAATGGATCCAAGTTCTCAAGCTCCATGAAAATCTCTGGAGAGAAGGATGGAATTCCTTTGTAAAACATGTTTTCACCTTCTGTCAGTGTATCACCAATCTTAAAGTTTCCCGTGTCGTACAATCCGATTACATCACCTGGGAAAGCTTCGTCGATGACACTTTTGTCTTGCGCCATGAAGGATGTTGGGTTCGGAAACTTGAAGTTCTTATCCAATCGCACATGGTGATAGAATTTATTTCGCTCAAAACGCCCAGAGACAATGCGAAGAAAGGCAATTCGATCGCGGTGCTTTGGGTCTAGGTTGGCATGAATTTTAAATACGAAACCAGAAAATTTCGAGTCATTCGGATTGATAAATCGCAAATCAGTGTCCCGGCCAATCGGAGAGGGAGAAATAGCGATAAAGGTATCCAGTAACTCTTGCACTCCGAAGTTATTGACAGCTGAACCAAAGAATACTGGCGCGACTTCTCCTGAAAGGTATTTCTCACGGTCAAAAGCATCGTACACACCATCAATAATATCTAATTCTTCACGCAGTTCACCTGCAAATTGTTCACCTACCAATTCATCAATCAAAGGATCCGAAAGTTCAGAGATGGAAACGACATCATCCGCTTTTTTTGTTTTGCTGGCTGAAAATAGGTTCAGGTTTTTGTTATAGATGTTGTACACCCCTTTGAAGCGGTCACCCATGCCAATAGGCCATGTAAGTGGACGAACTTTGATGTCCAGCTTCTCTTCCAATTCATCCAACAAGCTGAATGCATCCTTCCCTTCACGGTCCATTTTGTTCACGAAGATGATTACAGGTGTATTGCGCATACGGCATACCTCCATGAGTTTCTCTGTTTGAGATTCCACACCATTGGCGCAGTCGATCACAAGGATTACACTATCAACTGCTGTGAGTGTACGGTAGGTATCTTCCGCGAAATCTTTGTGACCCGGAGTATCCAAAATGTTGACTTGCTTGCCGCCGTATTCGAAAGCCATCACCGACGTGGCCACCGAGATCCCACGTTGCTTTTCGATTTCCATGAAGTCGGACGTCGCTGTTTTCTTGATTTTGTTGTTTTTCACTGCACCCGCCGTTTGAATCGCTCCTCCGAAGAGCAAGAGTTTCTCCGTTAATGTCGTTTTACCGGCATCGGGATGGGCGATGATGCCAAAAGTGCGGCGCTTTTCGATGGCTTCCTGGTACTTCATGTGTATATCGGTTGAGGCAAAAATGCCCGTATTATCAATAAAAAAAGGAAACCGCAGGCGATCTCCTTTTCTTTGGGAGGAAGATGGGTCTCGAACCCACGACCTCTGGTACCACAAACCAGCGCTCTAACCAACTGAGCTACAACCTCCGTGTCGAGGGGCAAAGATAGAGAATTTCTATTCATTTCAAAGTCACTCAAAACATTTTTTTAACTTTAGCTAAGAATTTAGAGCCCTTAGACCATGGAAGTGAGGAAATTATTAATGGATGAATTTGATAAGCGAGTTTTCGAAGAGTCCTATGAGCGCATTTATAAATGCATCTCTTTGATTGATGAGAAAGACTTGTGGCAATCACCAAGCAAGGGGATTCCAGCCATTGGAAATCTCATTCTTCATTTATGTGGAAATGCGCGTCAGTGGATTTTATCTGGTCTAGGTGGACGTCCCGACAATCGTGATCGCGACCAAGAATTTGTAGCACAAACAAAAATTAAAAAAGCCGAATTGGTGTTCTTACTAGAAAATATGCGCAGCAACTTGCGCCAGACCCTGGAAGAACTCGATCCAAACCAGATTACCACCACATACACTATACAAGGTTTTGATGTCACTGGTTTCTCTATCGTCGTCCATGTCATCGAACATTTTTCTTATCACACAGGACAAATCACAACCTTAACAAAACTCTTAACCAACAAGGACACGGCCTATTACGCGGATGTTGATTTAAACAAGTTGAATCGTCTGAATTGAATGGGATGAGGCGATTGTTTCAGCTTTTGCTTTGGATGCTGCCTTTAGTATCGCTTCAGAGTTGTAGCTCAATTATGCTTCGTGTTATGGGCTTGAAAACACCTAAAGCAATGGCACCTGAAGAGATTTTTGTTCAAGGCGAAGCCTATGGCATTCCACGGAGTGAAAGTTATGAAATGGATAGTAGTTTTTTTTCTATTGCCTTATCATTAGACACCATTCGTTACGGTAAAGATCAAAAGAATCTAACCCAGCCACTTCAAGTACTTTATTTTGATGCCTTAGGCAGGTTGATTTCATACTCAGTCAATTGTTCCGTCGGAGGTTTTCCCAACTTGAAATGGAATCGCTACGGTACTTTCGATCAGTTTCCTGCAGCAAAATCTGTTGAACTCGATACCTTGAATACCGTGAAAGATCAATTGCTACATATCAATCCATTGAACAATGCACCTTTTCCTGATTTACGCACCTACGATTATACTGTTTTGGTGTATTGGTGTAGGTTTATGGGGCGACAAAGCAAGCGCTTGGTGCAGGTGGTTCAGGACAATGTGCGTTTAGCGGATGGCAATAAGGTTATGGTGTTGTACGTGAACACGGATAATTTTTGGGTGAATGCAGAGATTGAAAAATGAAAATCAATTCAATAAACTATAGTTTTATTTTTTTAATCAAATTACGAAGATGAGCGACCAAGAGATTGATGAAATAATAAATGGAATTAGACAAAATACATACGAATTAAGCGCAGCGCCATTTGAAGTTAAGGATTGTGCCGAGATTGCTGATTTTGTTGCGATGTATAAAGGTGGGATATTCTTC
>Ga0315908_10000687_pt1 | contig 26548 bp, 22 predicted proteins | sample LakEriMetagenome_12_FD_203520 | JGI IMG/M metagenome (GOLD analysis project Ga0315908, IMG submission 203520) | Freshwater fungal communities from buoy surface, Lake Erie, Ohio, United States - Buoy 4 MA124 | ecosystem: Environmental > Aquatic > Freshwater > Lake > Lake biofilm | place: USA...
CATAGCCATCAATGAGTTTAATTCCAATCTGTGGGTCGTCGAACGCAGCCAAGGCGCGAATTGCGTCGCGGCGCATCGGAGCTTCATCGAGCATCGACAATAGCGCGGGCAGTGCAGCAACAACCGAATCGCGGGCAAAGGCGAGGAGAATTTCGCGGCGGCGCTCGACAGGCGCTGTGCGATCCTTGAGCGTCGCGAGCTGCGTGGTCATGGCATCGGAATCGCCAAAGATCTGGCTGATTTGAGTAAGCAAATTGCGGAGATTCTGATCGTTGGTGGCGGTAATAGCTGCGACAGCGGCACTCCAGTTTTTGGGCGGCACCACTTCGTTGCGGGCTAGCGATTTGAGTCCATCACGCATGGCTTCCATCAGCGTGATGCGGAGCGCTGGATCCGTATTGTCCACGAGTGCGGTGGCGACCGCATCGAATTGTTTGGCGGCGATGGCCCGACGGGCGATATACGATGCAACTAACGGAATCTTGCAACTGGCTGCAAGCTTGAGAGCGCTCGGAGCATCTGAGGCCGCGAGTGGTTCGACTCCATACCAAATGATCTTGGGTATATTGTGATCATTTGCGTCTTCCGCATGGCCGACGAGATTTTGCGCGATGGCCCAGCGTTGGTCCAATGGCATCCGTTGCAGCGCTGAGGCTAGATACAGACGCACGATGGGAGAGGTATCCTTCTCCGCCATGCTGGCGAGTTTCTTCAAGGCTGTAGGATCAAACGATTTGTCCTCGCCTAACAACTGGATGGCCCAGCCACGGACGTAAGGCTCGGGATGATCGAGAAGCGGCATCAGGCGGGCAGTGGGAAGATTTTTCGTCACGTGCAACGCCCAAAGGGCACGGAGTTGATGCGCGGACGTTTTCGAATCTTTGAAAAGATCCCACAGTTTCGCCGGGACAGCAGGATTGAGCTTCCCCGCGTCAGCGGATTGCTGGAGCAGCACGCGGGCACGGCGGCTATACCAATCGTTGCGATCGGTCAACAAGCCCACTAGTTGGAGATCGGACTTCGCAGCAAGGTCAAAACCGGATTTTCCCGCAAGACCCTTGGGCGCGAGGCGCCAGATGCGGCCGGTATCCTTGTTGTGAATGGCGGTGCCGCAAATGTCGGAATCATGCCAGTCGAGAATATAGACCGCGCCATCGGGTCCGGTTTCCACACTAAAGCCTACCCATGCGTTGTCATTCGCGAGCATCGTTTCATCGCCGTGATGGCCGACGAAACCCGATCCCTTCGGTTCCAGAATGTCGGAGAGGACCGCGTGTTCGTGAATATTGGACATCACGATGCGGTTGCGGTATTCCTTCGGAAACGCATCGGCTAGGTAAATGCGCGCGCCACCATGGGCGGACTTGTGCGGGTGGTCGGTGATGGTCTTAATGTCATCGTAAACGTAAGGAGTAATATGCGTGCCGCCTTGGCGGTGATAGAATCCGCCGGGGATCACATACCAGAGGTGCGGGATGACACATGCGGTCATCAATATCTGGCCGTGGTCATCGAAGTCGAAGCCCCATGGATTGCTGAAGCCATGCGCGACGACTTCGAAGCGATCCTTCGTCGGGTGATAGCGCCAGACACCACCGTCGATGAACACGCCGTCTTTTACCGGAACCTGGGCGGGGAACGGATCACCCTTGCGAAGGATTTTGCCGCCGTCCACAGGCTTGCCCACGACCGAAGTCGTCGCGAAGCCCTGGCAGCCGTAGAGCCAACCATCCGGTCCCCAATTGAAGCTGTTGAAAACCTCATGACGATCCTGAATCCCCCAGCCGCTCAAGCGTATTTCGGGCGGCCCGTCGGGTTTGTCGTCACGATTCTTGTCGGGCACGAAGAGAAGATTCGGCGGTGCGCCAAGCCATAGGCCGCCAAAGCCGACCGCGACGGCGCATGGAAACGGGATGTTTTCAAGAAAGACGCTGCGCTTGTCAAATTTCCCGTCGCCATCCGTATCTTCAAGGATGAGGATACGGCTGTTGCCATCGGCGGAGAAACCCTGGCCGCGTGTTTCATAGTCGCGGTTTTCCGCCACCCAGAGCCGGCCGCGGTCATCCCAGCAAAACGCGTTGGGTTGCGTGATCATCGGCTCAACGGCGGCGAGCTTCACCTCGAGGCCGGTGTTCACTGTCATCCGATTAATTGCATCTTCGCCGGTTACAGCGGGGGCTGCTTTTTGATTAAGGCGCGCGGCCTCTACGGCGATTTTTTTACCGCTAAATTTTTCCCATGACTCACTAACTACCTTGTTATCGAGATTGCCGGTGTAAACGACGAACTGGTGGCGGACGGTCTCGGTTTTGCCCTTGCCAATACTCCAGCTGCCCGTGGCTGCCCGACACGGACCAACGCCCATCACTCCATCCACGCGCCACCCCTGCGGATAGCCAGTGTTCTGGGGATGATCGAGGATTGCGATGTGAGCCTGATCCTCGCGACCCTCAATTTTCATGCCCAGATCGACCCACATTGAGCGCTTTCCCGATGCGAAGTTGTCGCGCTGTTGTTCGCTGTTGATCGCGCTGGCTTCCATCCCAGGCTTCCACGCCATGCGAAGAAAGAGTCCCCCGTAGGCGGTTTCTTTCATTCTTAAATCAGCGAGTCCCTCGCCCTTCCATTCCAAATCGAGCAGATAACGGCTACCATTATCGCGCATCGTCCAGACCTGTGTCTCAGCCATGATCGGCTTGCCATCGGCACCGAGCAGATGATAGATTGTGCTCCATTTCACTTTTTCACCCTTGGCGACAAGCAGCGCACTGGAAACCTTACGCCAGTAGGCTCCATCGGGATTCTGGAAATAGTCGCGATCGTTGACCTGTTGTAGGCCCCAGAAAATTCCAGTCGTCTCTCCTTGATATTGAGGGCGATCGGCTGTCAGCACGCCTTTGCCGTCGGGGGCCACAATCGGGTGAATGTAGGGGCGAAAATCCGGACGCGCATTTTGAGTTAGGATCGGCGTCGCGACCTTATCACGGTAGACGGAAATGGTATTAGTGGCCTCGTCTTGACGCAGCGTGAGGGTCGCGGCTTGAGTCAAGGTTGCTGCGCTAAGACATAGCGCGAGCAGGGAAAGGGTTGATCGTCGATTCGTTTTCATGGACTGATTTTATGGATTGAATTTGAAATAGTTGTTTTGTAACAGATCGCCTCAATTGCCGGCGGGAGCATTGCCGGTCAATGCCTTGTGGATGGTCGTGGCGATGATCGTCTGCCCTGCATCACTGGGGTGGATTTTGTCAGGGATGAGTTCGCCTTTGCCTTTGAAGGCACCGTGAATATCGATGATGCCGACCTTCGCCTGCCTGGCGACATCATCCATCATCGGGATGAGTTCCAGAATGTTCTCCTCGCTGCCGTCAGGTTCGGTGATGGTGGGTGGGTAGCAGATGAAGACGCGGGGTTTGGAGGGCAACTCGGAAAACTGCTTGATCATGGAAAGGTAGTCCCTGACAAAGTTGGGCTTGCTGTTCTTCCAGGCTAACGGCCTGACATCGTTCGTTCCCAGCATGATCACAACCACATCGGGATTGAAATCTTTCGCGCTCTTGAATACCTCGGTGCTCTGATAGCTGAGGAGATACGATCCGCCTAAACCAAAGTTCCGTACTTCGCAGTTATTACCTAACATTTTTGCGATCTGATCCGGATACGTCATACCCTTGCTGACCCCAAATCCTCCGGTGATGCTGTCGCCCACACAGGCGAGTTTGGTCGCGGCTTTGGCAGCTGTTTTGACAGTGCCCGGATCGGCAGGGGTGGCAGCAACCGCAGTCTTTTGGTCGCTGTATTTCTGCCAGGCCTCTTTGATGGTCTCTTCCTTGAAGTCGCCGGTGTACACGAGAAATTGATGGCGGATGATTTCGGACTTGCCCTTGGGAACGGTCCAATCACCAGCGATGGCGCGGCAAGGGCCGATGCCCAATTGCGCATCCACACGCCATGGCAGCGGGTAGCCGGAATTCTTGGGGTGGTCGAAAATGGCAATGTGCGCCTGGTCACTGCGGCCCTCAAGTTTGATGCCGACATCCACCCAAGCCGCGGTCTGCCCAGTACCATCGCTATTGCGCTTTCCGTTGCTGTTAATCGCCGCGCCCTCCATCCCGTTGCGCCATGGCATGCGGAGAAACAGACCGCCGTAATCGTATCTTCCGATGGTAATCTCCGCGAGGCCTTCGCCCGTCCAGACAAGGTCCAGTACGTAGCGATCACTGCTGTCGCGCATAGTCCACTCCTGCGTTTCGGCCATGATCGGCTGACCTGCGGCATCGAGGAGATGATACACCGTGCTCCATTTCACCGATTCACCTTTGGCGGCGATCACCTTGTCCGACACCTTGCGCCAATAGCCGTTGGCGGGATTGTGGAAATAGTCGCGGCCATTGACCCTGGTAAATCCCCAGTACAGACCCGTTTGATGCGGATGATGGCCGGGGCTGTATTCTGTTAGAACGCTCTTGCCATCCGGAGACACCATCGGATGCAGGTAAGGCCGCATGTCCGGCTTGGCATTCTGCGTTACGATCGGCTCGGCAACATTCTCGCGATACACGGAAATTGTATGCGTGGCTTCGTCCTGTCGCAGTGTGAGGGTGCCGGCCTGAGCCATGGTCGCCGCGCCGAGGAGCAGCGCGAGCAGGGATGGGGTTGATTGATTGGTCTTTTGCATGCTAGGTGGTATCAAAATTGCTAATTGTGATGTTAATATGAGAGGATTGGTAGATCCCGCAACAGCAAAAACGGGGGACAAACGGGTGACATGCGTGAGTGCGACGGCGGGGCAGGCATTGTTTTCATGATACTTTTCCATACGCGGGTTTTCTGCGCATTGTATCTCCCTACTCCTTTCCCACGAGGTAGGGGAGAGTTTTCCCCGGCGCTCTGGATTACCGATCATAAACCAAACTTAACATGGCCGCCGATCCTCGGCCATTTTACGTCGCCAAATGTCTAGTTTTGCTCCGCCAAATAAATCTAGTTTTGAACACTCGCCGACATCTTGTCTCTTGACAGATGAATGATTCATAATTAAAGGATAATGCCTATGCATCACTCATTGATTCTGTCCCTGATTTCATGCTTTTCGATTTGTATGGCTTGCGAGTTGCATAGCTTGATACGATCAGGCGCTACTCATGAAAATATCAAAGAAGAAACGTTGGTTCAGATCAATGAGTTAGACGAGCACGGTTTATCTCCCCTCTTTTATGCCGTGTTGAATCAGAATCAGCAGTTGATAAGCATTCTATTGCAAAAAGGTGCAAAAACAGAAATTGAAAAACAGACAAGGTCACCTTTATGGGCAGCCGCAGTCTATGGCGACATTTCTCTCATCAATCAGTTGATTGCACGACAAGCCGATGCTAAAAAAATCAGTAGCAAAGGATATAGTCCCATTGGCGCGGCAATTATGTCCGGAAGAGTGAAAGTTTTGGAGACCCTCGTTCCAGAGTGTGATGGAAACATTCTATTGGATCATTTCACGTCGGAAATGAAGGCTCGCACCTATGAAGATCCCATTCCACTCCGAGGAGAAGGAATGTACGATGGCGCTGCTGTACGCGATGCCATACGAGCGAAACACACCAGCATGGCGCTATTCTTACTCAGTAAAGGCATGCCTTTGTGTCCCAGTCGAGGTTATCCTGGAGGATACTCAGCTGACACACCTTTTTGTCTGTTTGAAGGATTGCAAAGTCGCTCCATCACACCAGAGTTAGCGATCGCTTTGATAAAGGCAGGTGAAAATCCTTACGCACGGGTTACAAGCCAATCGAATATCAGCAGGTCCTCCATGATGCCCACGTCCGCAATGGAGGCTGCTGTTCTTTTGGGAAATGCGGAGTTGGTGCAATGCATCATGAAAAACGCTGAAGCAAAGCCGGGAGACTTTCTGGGAAACCTAGCAATTTTCGCCAATTCAAGCGGTTCGCCAAAAATCAAGGAGTTGTCAGATGAGCATTTCGCCAAGCTACATAAGGGAGCGTTCACTTACCCTATGCCGCCAAAAAATTACAGGCGAGAAAATGGCTCACTCCGAGCGTTCGCTTCGAGACTCATACCAATCCCCGATGCACCTGCCGAAATGTTCGATGGCAAAGATGATCGAGCGACCATATCATTTTATGCCATTCGAGGTGCGAAAAAACATATTCCACGAATCATAGAGCGACTGGAAGACCACGATACCTGGCAAACAGTAATATCCGAAGAAATCGACAATGGACTAGATCCTGAATTTTGGGATAATAGTCAAATTGATGCTGGCGAGCTAGGTAAAGCGACCGACGCACGCGTGCTTTGTGTATTGGAAATTCTCGAAGAGAAAGAACAGGGAAATACGCTGATATGCCATCTGATAAGCTCGGTTTCAGGGCTTTGTTTTGAAAGCTTGCAACTACCAGAAGCAAGTGTGGAGCACTATGATATTGCGTTGGAAATAACAAATGCATGGAGAAACTGGAAAGAGCGATGCGAGATGATCTCAGGAAAATTTCACGCAATTGTCATAGCAGAGACTACTGATGTGGAAGATGCCAAATTACTAGCCAATGCCGCAGCACACATTCCTCAATGGCTGTTGTTGACAAAAAAACAGTCCGAAATCATGGGAAAAAGTGAGTTAATTAAATCTCGCTCCGTAATATCATGTCAACATGAAGAGCCTTCTGCAGATAAAAAAATCTTAGCATTGACTCTGCAGGATGGCAGCGGCTCAACGATCACAGTCAAACAAGATGAAATACAAACCTTGAACCCCTTTATGGTGAAGTCAGCTCTTGCTGAACTTTATTTCAAAAGTAAAACAATGAACGATATAAACCAAGAATTACTTAATCGTTACATGCAACGAATGTATTCATCGGGATATTACGAAAGCGCCTTATTTCTCTGCCGAATATTGCAACTGTCAGAGCCTACTTCAAACAAATTTCATGCACATGCCCGGCAGCAGTTAGGGCAATCTTTGGATAACTTCATCAGTTACTCTGCCGCGATGAGCGGGATTAGAAATAGCTATTACCCTATCATCATTAACTCCAGTCTCCAGCGCATACAAGCCTACCACCCGTTGATGATGGAATACGCATGTATGTTAAACGAAGAGTTAATCATCGCTTCTAAATCAGGTCAATCAGCTAGCGATGCTATCAAGCCCGTTACAGTTGGGCATTTGATAAGAATTCTTGCCCACTACCGGTTTTTTTTACGACCTGGACTCCACCCCGAATTCATGAATGAAATGGAATCAGTTCTGGCACAATTAATTAAAACAGCAGCGACTTGTTATTCGTCAGATGCGCAGCGTTTGCAACTGTGCATTGGTATCGTGGGATCTGAATTGAACTGCATCAATCGCTTCGATCTTCACAGGTGCCCGTCGTTGCGGGATTTTATTGTCAGTGAAATCATCCGGCTCTCGAAATTGGGGACAAAAAAATCAGGCCCAAATTTAAACACGGAATACTTTGATCATTCTGTTATCGGAGAATGCTTTCAACGAGTATTGGAATCATGCTGCACTCCACAGTCAAGAGCTTCGTGGGACAAAATGGTCGGCGATTCGTTCAATCAGGTGGTCCAAAAATCCAATGCTAACAGACGGCTGCTACTAGAAAAAGAATTTTTTTATGCGGATGAATCAGCTAGACCAGCAATTGCAAAAGCAATCAGAGACCTACAATGCGCAGCAATAAGAAGCGAAAAGGTCATGTTTTTCACAGGTGTCAGATTGTTCGAACTCGCCCGATATTTGCCCATACAATTATCAGCACCTAAACTGTATGATTCCACATTATGGAAAAATCAGATTGTTTCATCGATTTTAACTACAGATTATTGCAATGGTGAAATGATGTGGCATGCAAGATATTATCACGCACAGGCTGCCATATCAACCAAGTTAAGCCAAGCGGTACCGAGGTCCGGCGATTTGCTGAAAAATTATTTAGTTGAAACGCCGGGTGAATTCTATGAAATTCCCGCAAATACGAGGGAAAAGATCTACCTGAATCCATTTAGCTCAAGCTGTACTAAGGATGAAATCTTACGCCAAAGTAAGGTAGTGTATGAAAATGCTGAACCCAAATTTGGCGAGAACAAAGATATTCCAGACATCACTGCTCCCGACAGTTTGCTGGTTGCCAAAAAAATATCATTGTTGGAAAATGGGGATAAAGCAGGAGCCCTGCTTCCCATCAATGTACACTATAGTGCCGAAGCAGATACGCTCTATTTCTCTTGTATGAAAGCACGTGGGAAATCGACGATCACCATTTATGATCGCAAACAACAACGGTTCAATGCAGAACTGGTTTCCATAAACCTGAAAAATGGCAAAATACTACGACAAATTCATCCGGATTTCGATGCAGAAGGCTTTTATTTCTCTGAATCACGTCATGGTCATATTGTAGGGGGAAGCGGCAAATCAATGATGTGGGTCTTAGCCAATACCAAAGTACAGCTTTTCGACTCCAGCACTCTTGATTGCAAATCATTAAGATTAGAGGTTGCGCAACTTAATCCTATTGGTAGAAATCATGCTTTCCTCGATGATCTTTGTTTTATTCAAACAGAAGAAAACGAATCCAAGAGTATCCGAGAAATTCAGCTTCGAGGGAAAATTATTTGCATTAAGCCAGACGGTACGTTTTCAAGCCTTGTCGATACTCGAAGATCTCCGGCGTTGAACGATTTGGACAATCCGGGGAATTTTCTCGAAGGTGTTTTTGAAGAAGGGGGTAAGATCCATGTATTTACCAACCAAGTTCCGACATTCCAAAGGGTCAATCCCATGCTTGGTATATTCAGTGCCGATGGGGAATTATCAAGTGTTGAACGTGACGCCACTAAAGTCAACAAGAGCAAAACAACGTTTGCGGAGAAATGGAAAATTAACAATTTGAAAGTCCAATTATCAGGTCAAAACTACATTTACACAAGAGGCTTGCCAGGACGTTTATTGATCCGAAATGATAAGGGTAAAGATATCGCGGTAAACATAGAGTTTTCGGGACTTTCAGATGAAAAAATGGCAATCAACTATCCTATTCATGCTCCCAACACAATGATCGAACGCCAAGATGAAATGCTTCTGGCTGATTTCGTGAAGACGGCTTTCATAAGACCTCAAATCATTGCTGACAACAAAGAACACATCTACTTGTGCGCTGCTTTATGGGATGGCGGATTCTTGCCATACGTATGGAGAATTGATAAAAAGACTCTGATGCATAAAATAGGACTTACAGTGGATTAATCACACGAGATTTCTTATTTTTGGGATCGATCGTGTCGGCGTTTTTGGGGGGATGATGCGATGCGCAGGCGTCGCCAGCCGGTGTGGACGGTGAGGAGGCCGCACCACCCCCCTTTTCCCCGCTCTTCGAACCTCTCATTTTCTCTTCCCTGAATACGGGGGACGCTCCACCAAAATGCGCGGTCAAGGTCTCCTTGCGGAACTGGAAAATCCGCTCGAGTTTTTTCCGCACATACAAGGCGTGGGCGATCGCACCGAGCGGGCCGAAGGGCAGGGCATAGTGGACCAGGTCGGTCATCAGGACGCCCTGTTCATTGACCTCGAAGCGATGCAGGTGATGCCATAGTCGGTAAGGGCCGTGGATCTGGTTGTCGATGAATGATTCCATCGGCTTGACCGACTGGATCTCGGTCACCCAGCGCAGGTTGACCAAAGGAGCCAAGCGCATGCGGTAGCAGATGATCTGTCCGTCGTAGAGATGTTCCCCTGAACAATAGGTCGTGTGAAAACCCAAATCCGGCGGCGTGATGTCGTCGAGATTTTTCGGCGTGGAGAAAAATTCCCATGCGTGCTCCAGAGATATGGGCAACTGCTGGCTTTGTTTGAGGACGCGGACTTTCATGATCCGTTAGAACAGGGAAAGTCCTGCGGGGGATGTCGGGTAATGCCGTCGATCAGAAGACACAGATCAGGGCAAGCACGTTGTAGAGTGCCCAAAGGAAGGTTCCGGAGATGGCAACGATCAGGAGCTTGGCGCAGAATTCAACTTGGGACGTTGCCCGCCGTTGGATGCGCCGACTTGCTGTGCTTCTTTATTTGTCAGTTGGCTCTTCGTTAACAGGACGGGCCGGAGTGAGAGAAACAGTCTGTAAATTGCGGCTCGAATCTTGAACACTGATCCCGCTGCCCTGAGCTTCAATATCAATGTGGTTGGATTGAAAGCCTTCAGCCGTTACTTCAATCCTTAATGGAGTTGCCCGTTTGACACCTACCAACGCCAAAATTCTCGTTCCGTCAGTCAATCTCTCTTCCACGGTTGGACCAGCTCCCTTGAAGAACGGCGAAATCTCATCAGGATACCAACTCAGATCGAATTCGATTGGTCTTGATGTGTTGCTATCGATCGCTCGGATATGAGCAAAATATAGTGCTGCCTCATTACGTCGATTCGACTCCAAGAATGCCTTCTCGTCTGCCCTGCGTATTGCCGGGACGGCTGCAAGAAATGCTAACGCCAAGATCAGTGCGATAATTCCGATGCGACGTCTCATTTTCTGCACAACGTCATAGCATAGCTACCGCTACCATGAGAGCGAACTACGACGAAGGGGTTAAGGGTTGAATGGTTCATAAACCTTCTGAGAAACGACGTGGTAGCGGTTAGCTACTGCGACTTGTTCGCTATTTTGTTTGCTTTGTAGGTTGTTTAGATTAATTTTGTGGCTGAATAGGGATCACAACCTTACGCCATTTATTCTTACTATAATATGTTAAATCTGCCAATAAAATCGAGGAATCTTTGAGTAACTTGTCCTTCATAATGCATACTACCTTAGAGCTTTTTTCATCCGATTGCTTTAAAGTAATGTCAATGTTCAGTTTCACTGGATCTACTTTAATTAAGTCCCAACCTCCTTGCTTCGCAATTACTTGATCTTCTGAGATGATTGTTAGAGGTTCGAATCTGCCTTTGTGAAAAGTAGTTAAATTCACTACGCTTGGAGTATTATTCTTAACTCTTAAGCTGATTACCAAATCGTCATTAACACGAGTGTATTCTGCCTCAAAAACAACTTCATCATGAGATTTATTTTTAGACTCCGAGCATGATAAGGAGAGTGTACTGATTGCGAGTATGGCAATTATGGTCTTCATTTTTAAGCGAACGTTTAATGTGGTGGCACCGGCGAGGTTCAGGCGTCTAGAGCGAAGCGAACTAGCGGCGTTGTCCGCCGTTGCCACGACTGACTTGTTAGCCGTTCTAGTCAATGTCTGTGATGGTTCTGTCGAGGCTGGCATCGATGATTACGTATGGTGATTCGCTGTGGGTGAAGGGTATCCACGATAAGCCAGCCGCATAGGCGAACGACTCAAACGAATTTGGCCGAGTCTCTCCCACGATCGCAAGCTGTTGAAAATAGTCTTTGTTGATCGTGGGCGTTATTGGCTCGACGTAATAGAGGGCGAAGCCTGAATCGCGGAGAATGCGCTGCGCTTCGTCAAGATTCTGCCCAACAGAAATCAATTCGTTAACGCGAGCTCGATTCTGTCGCGCTTCCGCATCGGCGTTCCAAATCGGAATGTAGAGAAGGACGCTGATGAGAGCTATAGCAATCAAGACTATCAGACATCCTTTCCTCGAGGGTTTCATTTTGGCTAACGTTCAAGCGCTGGCACCGCTGGGGCGGAGGTGAGCGTCGAAACGGGATGACGGGTTAAAGTTATGGAAGGCTTGGCCGACAGAGCAGCCCCAGCGGTTGTCCAGGCGCGCCTTGTTCGCTTTCTTTATACCGATGGCCATCTGTAGGGCGGTCATGGGAAGAACAACTCCTTGATAAGGATGGCAACTACTCCGAGAAGCAGTCCTAAAACAATCTTTTTACCACCGGAAAGCTCGTGCTTCCACCAAGGCTTCTCGGCAAAGTTCGGCTGACTGTCCCAATCACTCTGGGTCCCCCAATCTGCCGGAGACGAAAAGGTCTCTCCCTCGTCACCAGTCACAACGCCACCAAAGTGAGGGGCGATAGACGCCATATACTCAATGATCCTCGGCCCTTTTGGATTCTTGGTGAACGCAGAGGCATCGCCGCTCGAATAATGCAGAGCAAGGGTGTCGTCCCCATCAAGAATGGCGGTGATGAAGTGTGGATCATCTTCAACAATCTTGAGTTCCGGTCGGCTCGCCACGAAGTCTCTCCACTCTTGCTTGGTGATGCCAGTGCTCGGTTCAGGTCTCTTGAGCGTGATGTGATATCCCATGGCAAGCGGCTTTGTTTGTTGGGCGTGCGGTTGGTATACGGCTACCAGAACTTCCACCAAGGTGATGGTGAATTTACGCGGTAAAAAATGTGACCATTTTTCAATTTTACAGGTTTGCTGTTTTTTTTGATCCACCGCACCACTTGGCTATACCAACCGGCAAACTGCTCGGCGTCGTAAGAGTAGGGTGCGGATTGGAATGAGTAAGGGCCGCCTGGAGTCAGGAATTTGCTCCAGAATAAGCGACCGGTATGGCTGTCATAGCAGCCTGCTGTGAAAGGATCGCGGCAATACTCAATGACCGGCGCACTGTCGATGTCCTGAATGTATAATGACCTGTTACTGGCAACGGCTATCTCTGGAGTCCAAGGGTAGGCGGTGTTCCACAGGAAGAATCTTCTTTCACCGGAACGGCGTGGAGGCAACCGCTCCAAGCACAGAAACTCCGGCTTGGTCGCATGGGAGACAAAGATTTTGATGTCGGCCTTGCTGCGGAGAAACTGCAGGAACAATTCCTCGGCCGGCTCACTCATCCCGACTGCTATTTGGCGACCCCATCCCATAGGTGTGCAAGAAATTAGCGGCGGCGCAATTTGCCAGCGTCAGGCACGTATTGAGCGATTCTGTTGATTCCCACTGTTCGGCAGGTGTCCAGAACTATTTCCTCGATCTGGCTCTGGATTTCGAACTCCGAAAAGAATGAGAGTGCCACCGAATCATGGTAGGGCGCTGGTCCACCAGCCGCATTCCAGAACTCTGTTTGCTCGAGAAGCATGAGTGTGCCGTCACGTGTGAAGACAATGCGGTTAGGAAATTCGTCATTCTTTTCTAGCTTGGCATCGCTACAGTTCATGAGATCAGCCCACGGTCGTTCGTGTTCGAACTCGTCACGCCAGTGCCTGAGAAGTCCGCATCGCTTTCGCGTCCAATACTCTGCAGAAATAACATCCGCCCTCACTAGCGAGGCGAGCCTTGGCACTGCAAGGCGAGCGAGAGTCCACGGCGCCACTGATCCTCCATCGCGCTCAATCCAAGTGAGGACGGAAATCTGAAACTTGTGGCCTGTTGGAGGCAAAGGAGTCCATTTGTGCGGCTCTTTTACAATCTGGATCAAATCATTCATTCATTCATTGGGCGAACAGTGTAATTCGTTAAGAAGGAGACTTATCAAATTTCACCACTTAGGCAAGAATTCTTATGAAACAATTTTGCAAAACTACGATTCCATAAGGGAAAAATGCTGTAGTCACAGATGGTTGAATACTTAGATAACAGAACAATCATGAGGGAAAATTTCCGCTTTTTCATTCCGAGTTCGGGTGACTAAGCATCTGTGATTTTCACAGATGCTTAGTAATCATGCAGAGCGAAGGATACAGAAAATTCTTACCCCGCGAACTGATAAACGTGAATGTTAGAAGCCCTCAAATATGCGTATTTTTCGGAGTTGCGTATATTGATATAGGCCCTCCTTGTAGTGTGGTTGCCGCATGGCAACATATTAGATTTCTTGCAGGAATTTTCCATTGTGTTTTCGTGGTCGGCACTTAAATCTAATTCTTCTGGCAGGATTTTTCCTGACTCAGTGGGCTGCTGTCGCACTCGCGCTTCAATCGAATGAATTCTTCCGGGGTGTGTCTTTTTTGCTTCAGGGTTTAGTACTTGATTCGATTCAAATCCTTTCACTCGACCTGGACCATTTTTTAGGCGGCGGTCAGCACTACAGCCACTTATTATTCTTCGCCTTGCAAGAAGACCGTTCATAGTTTTTCGCAATTTATGGTGTTTGTTTGGCTTGGTTTGGACACCCTCATGCTGTCGCACGAGACCAACCAGCCACCATCTTATTTTAACGATTTAGAGGACACTTCCTAATAAATGGGGACAGTTACGCATTGACCGCTTACGTTTGTTGTAAAACCAGACTAGCTGAATCCCCGCCTCTGCCTGAATAACTTTTATTCGCCTTCTACCTCGAACCGCCCCTAGCGCTGCAACCAGGTGTGGAGTGTTTGGGCAAATGGTTTGTTGATGCCGTAGCATTGCTCAATTTCTGCGCAGGTAGCCCGGCGCAGTTCGGCGAGCGAGCCGAAGTGTTTCATCAGCGCGTTTTTTCTGATTCTGGTCATGCCCGGACAGTCGTCGAGCAGACTTTCCTTCATCCGACGCCTCATCAACAGCGAGTTGTAAGCATTGGCAAATCGATGCGCCTCATCGCGGATGCGTTGCAGCAGTTTCAGGGCACCGCGGTCATGGGGAATCGCCAGCGGCTCGCTTACGCCGGGTCGATAGACCTCCTCGCGCTGCTTGGCGAGGCCGATGACCGGCAGTTCGTGTAGTTGCAGTTTGCGCAATTCAGCGACCGCCATCCCGAGCTGGCCTTTGCCGCCATCGACGATCACCAGGTCGGGCAACAGCACCCGCGCTTTGCCCTCTTTGGCCAGTCGACGCTGGATGTCAATGACGCCTTCCTGGCTCTCGGCTGCGATTTCCGGATTCGCCGCCGCATTTTCTAACAGAATGCGTGAATAGCGGCGTCGCACCACTTCGGCCATGCTGGCGAAGTCGTCCTGACCGCTGACGGTCTTGATGCGATAACGACGGTAGGCCTGGTTGTCGGGCACGCCATTCACGAAACGAACCATCGAGGCGACGATGTGATTCGAGGAAACGTTGGAGATGTCGAAGCACTCCATCACTTTCGGCGGGCCGGAGAGTCCGAGAATTTCTCCCAACTCGACAATGTCCTCGAGCGGCTTGATCATACCGGGGAGTCCACGGCCGCGGCTAAACTGGCGTGTGGGATTCAAGGTTAGCTCCAGGTTTTGAATCACGTCTCGCAGCAGCGCGGCTTTTTCAAAATCCATAACCCCGGCTGCCCGTTCCATTTCTTCACGCAATTCGTCGAAAACATTCCGTCGACCTTTTCCCTCGAGCAAGCGGCACACCTCTTCTACCCGCGCATGGTAATCGTCGTGCGTGATCCGGGCGATGCAGGGTGCGGAGCAGTTGCGGATGACATCGGCATTGCAGTGTTTGTATTCCTTTTCGCCGGGCTCGTGAGCACGGCAAACCCGCAATCCGAATTTCCGGTTCAACCATTCAACTGAAGCGCGCAGGGCACTGGAATGGGCAAAAGGCCCAAAGTAGCGCGCATGGTCGTCCTTTTTCAAACGCGTCATCACCAGCCGCGGCCAGGGGTCGTGCGGATTGATCTTCACGAGATAAAAGCGCTTGTCGTCCCGAAAGCTAACATTGTAGCGGGGACGGTAGTCCTTGATGAGTTTTCCCTCCAATAATAGCGACTCCTGTTCGTTGCGTACGACATGAAACTCAAAGTCCCAGATGGCATCGATCAAAGCGCGGGTTTTGATATCAGCACGCATTTTTCGAGATGGCATGAAATACCCGGACATTCGCTTGCGTAAGTCTTTTGCCTTTCCCACGTAGATAATTGACCCGATTCGGTCCTTCATCAGATAGACCCCTGGCTGATGGGGCACCTCCCGCAATTTTACTCTGAAATCCGCTTTCTCCATTGCCATTCTCCCGTCGCCGTTGTCCCGGCGGACGTTACCTCAATCATTGAAAATCACAAACTGATTCCCACCGGGGACCGGCGGATGCAAGATCGGGCATTGCCCTTGCGAAAATCCATGATACAATCTCCCGCGACGATGAACAGCCGCAATTTTTTCATTCCGATTATTCCTATGGCAATGATCAGTGCGGCTCAGGCTGCAGAGCCCGTCGGCAAACTCAAGGAACTGAATGTCATTGAGCTGTTTCAAGCAGGTGGCTGGGTGATGTATCCGCTTGTCGCACTCTCGATTGTGGCCGCCAGCCTTTGCATTTTGTATATTTTCACCATCCGCCAGAACGCTGTAGTTTCCGACCGCTTCATGGACCGGGCCGAGTCAATGATCCGGTCCCGTGACTTGCAGGGGCTGACATCCTACTGCCGGAGGGAATCTGAATGCATGGCAAGCATCACACAACGCGTTCTCGATTTCATCATTGCCAATCCCAGCGTGACCCTGGCTGAGGTGCGCGAAATTACTGAGTCTGAGGGATCGCGCCAGGCGGGTATCATGACGACCCGGGTGAGTTATCTTTCCGACATCGGCAACATCGCGCCAATGCTCGGCTTGCTGGCCACGGTGTTGGGGATGATCGAAGCGTTTTTTAACCTGTCGCAGGGTGGCGAGGGTGTAAAGCAGATGGCTCTATCGTCGGGCATCTACGTTGCACTGATCGGCACCGCTAGCGGACTGATTGTGGCGATCCCCTCCTTGGTGGCCTATTCGTTCTTTCGCACCCGCACACAGCGCTACATCGGCGAAATGGAGGCCGCATCCAGCCATCTGGTGGCCCTGCTGCAAACCCTGACCGTGAGGGCGGCCAGTCCACCGTCAAACCGCTCGAACGACAACAACCCGCAGATTGGCTGAAGCAATGACAGCAAGCGCGCGACAATGAAATTTTTACAAACAACAATGGAACCGGCCCGATTCCAAATGGCGCCGATGATCGACATCATGTTCCTGATGCTGACGTTTTTCATCGTGACCGGGACATGGTCGCGCAATGAAATGGAACTCGATGTTTCCGTGCCTACCACAGCGGAGGGCGCGGAGCCAACTCGCGTGCAGGGTGAGAAAATCATTAACATCCTCGCCGACGGCTCGGTGATCATCGACAAAGCACCGCTCGATCAGGATCAGCTTTATGCCATCATGAAAAATCTTGCCGAGTTGTATAAGAACCAACCGATCCGCCTTCGCGCAGATGCCAAAACCGAATATCAGCATGTGATCGATGTCATCTCCACCTGTACCAAGGCCGGGATTTGGAACATCTCCTTTGCTACCCAGAGACCGAAGGACTCCTCTGAAAAGTAAAACACCATCGCAGCGCTCAAGGCAATCCATTCATGCCAGCCAATCCCATCAAACACCTGATCCTTTCGAGTTGCCTCATCGCAGCAGGATTGTCGTCTGCCCAGCAACCGGAACCTGAAGCAGCCCAGGCGGACATGGCCGATGGGCTCTACAATCGCGCCAAGAACCTCTACAACGCCGGCAATAGTAGCACCAACCTCGATCAACGCGTGGCGTATTTCACTAAAGCCAGTGAGGTCTTCAAGGATTTTCTCGATAAACACCCGCGCGATACCAACTTCAAGTCGGCTGAATATTACTACGCCCTGTGCTTCTACAACACGGGCAACATCGAAAATGCGAAAAGCATCTTCACGACGATTATCAGCAACCAGCGCAACGGACCGTACGTCGCCGCCGCCTGCTCGGTCATGGCCAGCGACGCGTTCGAAAAAAAGGACTATGCCACAGCAGCGGTGCTTTACAGCAAGATGTCGGCAAATGCGCAGCGCGGCGCCGACCGAATGCGTGGATATTACTTCGAGGCCCTCTGCCAGCATTATCGGGGCAAGGAGAAGGAGGCTTTGGCTGGATATCTCAAGGTCATCTCCGATCCCGAGGCAGCCACTAGCCCGCACCTGCATCTGTGTCGCAACGCCGCCGGGGCGCTGTTGTTGAAAACGGGACAGCCCAAGGAGGCGCTGCCGTATTTCAAGGATGTGATCAATGCCGCATCACCCGAAGGCGCCAAGGCCGAAGCAACTTTGTATGCGGGCATCACCAACCTACAGTTGGAGGATGAAGTTGCTGCTGAGAAAAATTTCCAGTCGATCCTCGGTAACCGGAGCGATGAGTGGCGCAACTATCACGCCGACGCTCTGACCTCGATTATGCAGATTCGTTTCAACAAGAAGCAGTATGCCGAGGTGGTCCAGATCTACACCTCTAACCCACTCAACTCGGGAGACGAACGCCAAGCCAAAAGAGCCAACGTCGCAGCGCGCTCGCACATGCTACTGGGCCATTACCTCGAAGCGATCCCGCTCTTTCTAGAGGTGCAGAAAATTACCCCCGACTCCGACATCGCCTTTGACGCCTCTTACAACCGCCTGTTGTGCTTTTACAAAATTGACGGCAGACACATTGTCGAACAAGTGGATGCCTTCATTGAAATTTACGGAAAGTCGCAGAAAAACCATCTGCGCATCCATGCAGCGAGGATGATGAAAGCCGGGGCCCTGCAAAACGAGGGTAAGATCAAGGAGGCGGCGGAAGCTTATAACCTCATCGATTCCACCCTAATAGCAGAAAGCAACCGCGCCAATCTTCTCTACCAGCGCGGTTGGTGCCTAGCCAACGCCGGCGACCATCAGGGCGCGATCCGCTCGTTCACGAAATTCTTAGAGGAATATCCTGCCGACAAGCGAACTGCCGAAGCGATCGCCCTGCGCGGTGAATCGAATTTGGAAACTTCGGACCGCGATGCTGCGCTTAAGGATTTCAACACGCTGATCGAACTCAATCCCGGACCGAAACTGGCATCCTTTGCCTGGCAAAAATCCGCCGTGGTTAAGAAACTGAGCAACGACCTGCCGGGCATGATTGAATGTTACACCAAACTGCTGGAAAACTTTAAGGATCTGCCCACTGAAACAGTTGCGAATGCGGAATTCTATATCGGCTACGGACTCAACAAGCAAAATAACAACAAGGCGGCCATACCTCATTTAGAAAAAGCCCGTGAACTCGATGGTAAGACATACGGGAAACGCGCAGGCCTCCTGTTGATCAGTTGCTATTTCCAACTTGAACAAATCGACCTACTATGCAAAGAGATCGATAATGCCATCGACTCTGGCTATTCCGACAAGGTTTCCCCTGCCCTAGTTTCCTGGGCCGGAGTGCAATCATTGGGCATGAAAAAAGCCGAACAAGCGGCGCGATTTTTCCTACTTATCGCCAATCCCGAGGAGCCTCGCGGCACGCCGCGGGATGTCTGGCGCCACCTCGGCAAAGCATTGATCCTCTGCAAGGATTACAATCGCGCGCTGCCGGCCATCGAAAACGTTCTCGCTGTGGAGGATAACCCAATTGCCAAGGCCGATACTCTACTTGACCAGGGGCGCTGTCATCTGGCGCTAAAGGACCTGACCAAGGCCCGTAAGTCCATCGAGGAATGTTTCGCACAGAAACCACAGGGAGCCCTGGAGGCGGAAGCTAGCATCCTCTTTGGCGACCTCTGCATGGCGGAAGGTAAGCCGGCCACGGCCAAGGAGAAATACGCCGGCGTGGCTGTTCTGATCGAAGACGCCCGCTTGAAACCACTGGCAATCTCGCGATTGATCACGGCACTCGATGCACTCAAAGAAGAAGCCAATGCGGCGAAATACCGCAAAGAACTTGCAGAAAAATTCCCCAACTGGCAAGATGACAGTATCTGAGCGCGAAAAAATGTTCGCGTCTACTTAACTTTTTTCTTGTCGACTGACGGTTATTGCTTTAACAAATTCATAGCTTTTAAAGCAGAATAAAATGCCGTCTTTTGATCCAGTAGATGATCAGACATCTCGCCCGCGCTCTATGCGCTCTAGCGGTGCATTTTACGTCGCCACTTTTTGGACCATCGCCCACATGCTGAGTGTTGTTTCAACCACAATCGCCGTGTTGCTATTTTTGAGCCATCACAAAGAGCCACGGTCCTCTTTTTACCTGAACTGCATTGTTGTAGGCGTCCTTTTAGCAACCATCACCCTACTGATTTCTTTTTTCAAACGCCGCAATGCGTGCTGTCCCCTCTGCCGCGGAACACCCCTGCTCAACTCTAGAGCGGTTAAGCACAAAAAATCGTTTTGCCTGAAACCTTTCAACTCTGGCCACACTGCAATTCTAAGTATTTTTTTCACCCAGAAGTTCAGCTGCATGTATTGCGGAGCCAAGTATGACCTACTGAAAAAATCAGAAAAAAGGAGCCGAGACAACTGACAAACAAAGGGCATGACGCAATAATGACTTCAGTCCCTGTGCCGGTTTCCACATGCTATTCATGAGCAACGTCAAGCACAGTCGTTAAACCACATTAAAAGTAGAAAGCTAGCATTACCTATTTTCTAACGAAAAATAAAAAGGTGGTATTTGTGCAGCTAACATCTTTACGAATCATGAAATTTGCGATAAATATTTCTCCATGCAAGCACTGCCCTATGAGCATGCCATTGAATCGATTGTAAAACGCGATCCGCGCTTCAATCCCGGCGCCTATATCTTCCTCAAAGAGGCACTTGATTTCACGCTGCAACAAATTAACGAAGCCAACCAGGGCAAACCTCGTCATGTAAGCGGAGTGGAATTGCTCGGCGGTTTTCGCGATCTGGCATTGCAACAATTTGGTCCGATGGCAATTACCCTGCTGCGGGTATGGGGCGTTCACAGCACGGCGGATGTCGGCGACATGGTGTTCCTGCTGATCGAGGAACAGGTCTTCGGCAAGCAAGAGTCAGACAGTAAGGAGGACTTCGTAGATGTATTCACGTTTCAGCAGGCTTTCGCGGAGCCATTTCTTCCCCGCGCCACCACAACCTTGTCCCACAAGGCTTGAGCAGCGATGGCCTATTCCGCAGAGCGAGCTTATGAACACATCGCCACGGCACACCGGTATGGGCGATTGGCTCACGCACTGTTAATCTCGGGTTTCGAGGGATCAGGAAAATCCCGCCTGGCGGCAAAGATTTCCTGGTTGCTGCAAGGCAAGGCCACGCAGGGACTGAATCTCCTCGGCGAGTCTATCAGCCACGATGCTCCACCGCTCGAGGAACAGGAATGTGATGCAGTACAGGTCGTGCGACCTGAAAAAGTATCCCGTGTTGTCAACGTGGATCGCATCCGCGAGGTGGAGGAACGCCTGCACAAAGCATCAGGGAAAAACGTCTGGAAAATTGTCGTCATCGTCCATGCCGATCGAATGAATACCCAAGCTCAGAACGCCTTTCTCAAAACACTAGAAGAACCTCCAAATAACACAATTCTGATGTTGCTCACATCCCAGCCGCAAGCCCTGCTACCGACAATTTTGTCGCGCTGCATGCAATTGCCGCTGATGGGAAAAACCGACTATCGCGCACACGGCGGTCAGGAATTGATCCAGACTCTCAACCGCGTGGCTTCAGCAAGCTTCGGCACGCCATGGGGCGCATTGACGATCAAGAACGCCTTCACCCAGGTGATCGAGCGCAGAAAAGCGGAACTGGAAAACCACGAGGATCAACTCTACGCTGCGGAAAAAAAACACTACGCGCAAAGCACTGATGGTCGATGGTTGAAGGATCGCGAGGACTTTCACAAAGCCGCCGCACGCTCGGCTTATCTGGCGGAACGCGCGCGTTTTTTTGACATACTGATGGCATGGATGGCCGATGCCCTGCGTTATCAGAGCGGCGCACCTTGTGAGGACTTCCCCGAGGTCTCAAACCTGATAGAAAAAATAGCCTTAACGGAAAATATCAGCTCGATGCTATCGCGCGTGGAAGCACTGGAGGAACTTCGCGCCACTCTGGAGTCAAACGCCCAGGAACAAATGGCGGTCGAATCAGCCTTCCTCAAGGCTTTTGGCTAAGCCGATTCCATTCCCAATCGCGCCAGTTCGGTGACTTTGAGCGCGAGTTCCAGTGCGGCCATGCCCTGTTGACCAGTCACTGTCGGAGTCTCGCCGCGGGCCACGGCATCAACAAACGATCTCAGTTCCATCATCAGCGGCTCGCCCTTGTCGATCTCAATATCGAATTTCACAATGCCGGTAGCATTTTTACCATACATCTGGCCCTCCTGGGCTTGGTAATCAAGCGACAAATAGCAGTCCTCCTGAAACACCCGAATTTTCCGCATCCGCTCCGGACTGATCCGGCTGGCGGTGACGTTGGCTACACATCCGTTTTCAAAACGAAGCCTCGCATTGGCGATGTCTTCGGTGGCGGTCAAGACCGAGACACCAACGGCATCGATTCCCACCACCGGGCTTTTGACCAGATGAAGGATGACTTCCAAATCGTGAATCATCAAGTCGAGGATCACGCCAATATCCATGCTGCGATTGGGAAATGGCGAAAGCCGGTGTGCTTCGATGAACCGTGGACGGGTCAATTTCGACTCCAACTGGCTCAGCACCGGGTTGAAGCGTTCGACATGCCCAACGGCAAGAAGTTTTTCACAGCGCCGGGCCGTATCCACCAGCGCACGCGCGTCGGCTACATGGGCTGCAATGGGCTTTTCCATCAGCACATGCACGCCGTGATCGAGCAGAAAACAACCGACTTCGCGATGGGCAACGGTCGGCACAGCCACACTGGCAAGATCCACCAGAGACGCCAATTCTTCCAGCGATGTAACTGCCCTACCGCCAAACTCCGCCGCAACCGCTTCAGCTCTGGAGAAATCAGCATCGTGGATGGCAACCAGTTCCACTCCCTGCAATAGGGAGTAAATGCGGGCATGATTTCTTCCCATCGAACCAGCCCCCGCCACTCCAGCTTTCATGATTGCCATGCCGCATCGTTACTCCGACGGCGAAATGATGGCAAGCATTGCTTGCCGCTGCACCATCTATTTTTTCCGCTTGTATTGAACCGACTGGTATGGGGCAGCAGGAACATCGTCCCGCAACGCCTTGATCTGATCGCGCAGATGGGCCGCCAGTTCGAATTCCAACATTGCCGATGCCTCGCGCATCTGGATTTCCAGGTCGGCAATGACCTGCGCTTTGTCGTAAACAAGCTCGTCGTCAGCGACTACAGCGTCTTGGTTCTTGCTGACAGGCGCATTTTGCTGAAGTGATTCTTGGATAGGTCGAACGACACTTTGAGGAATAATGCCGTGGGCTTCGTTGTAGTCGTGCTGACGGATACGGCGCGACTCGGTGATCGACAGCAACGCCTGAATCGAGTCGGTGACGACGTCGCAGAATAAGTAACATTCCCCATTGACGTGACGGGCCGCACGCCCAGCGGTCTGGATCAACGAGGTGTCGTTGCGAAGAAATCCCTCCTTGTCGGCATCGAGAATGCATACCAGCGAAACCTCCGGAAGATCGAGTCCCTCGCGCAGCAGGTTGATGCCAACCAAAACGTCAAAGGAACCGGCGCGCAACTGACGCAGGATTTCCACCCGCTCGACGGTGTCAACATCGGCATGTATGTAGCGCACTTTCAGCCCAGTGTTTTTCAGATAGTCAGTCAGATCCTCGGCTGTTTTTTTCGTCAATGTAGTCACCAGCGCGCGCTGGTTGATGAGCACCCGCTGACGACAGAGTTCGATGGTTTCATCAATCTGCCCTTTCAACGGCCGCAGGTGAATCAAAGGGTCGAGCAATCCGGTAGGACGGATGATTTGTTCGACGATCAAAGGAAAGCCGGCTTTGTTCACAGCGAAGGACTCAATTGAATCATCGGCACCGCTTGGTTTGATCTGCAGTTTTTTGCGGTCCACATATCCACGTTGGTCCGGACGGGTTTTAACCGCAATGTAACCCTTGTTATCCGGGCGCGAATTGACCTGCTCAAAAGCTCCCGGCGTTGCGCTGACATACACGCGTTGATGGGTCATCTCCATGAACTCATCGAATTTTAAAGGTCGGTTGTCTAGCGCGCTGGGTAGGCGGAAGCCGTGATCTACTAACACCGTTTTGCGAGATTTGTCACCCTCATACATGCCGCCAACCTGCGGAATGGTGGCGTGGCTTTCATCAACCAGTAGCAAAAATTCCTCGGGAAAAAAGTCAAGCAGCGTATAAGGTCGCGCGCCGGGATCACGACCGGTAATGTGGCGGGAATAGTTTTCAATGCCCTGGCAGAATCCCATTTCATGCATCATTTCCAGATCATAATCCGTGCGCATTTTGATCCGCTGTGCTTCAATAAGTTTGTTCTGCGACTCGAGTGTGGCAACGCGATCCTGCAGCTCCTCACGAATCGTGACCATCGCTTTTTTCATCTTGTCGCCGGGTGTGGCAAATTGTTTCGCAGGAAAGAAAATGTAAGTCTCGAGTCGTTCCATGATCGAACCCGTAAGCGAATCGATGCTGCTGATGCGTTCGATTTCGTCACCGAAAAACTCCAGTCGGATAGCAGTCTGTTCGAGATACGCGGGATGAATCTCGACCACATCGCCCCGCACCCGGAACTTGCCACGGCCGAATGCGATATCGTTTCTCTCAAACATCAACTGGCACAGCATGGCGATTAATGCATCACGACCTAACAACTGTCCAACTTTGACCGGATACATCATGTTCTGATAGTCGTCCGGCGAACCCAAACCATAAATACAGGAGACGGATGCAATCACAATTGTGTCAGGGCGCGTAAGCAAAGAACCCATCGTACTGAGCCGTAAGCGTTCAATCTCATCATTGATGGACGAATCTTTTTCAATGTAGGTGTCCGAACGGGGAATATAGGCCTCCGGTTGGTAGTAGTCGAAGTAGGACACAAAATATTCTACGGCATTGTGCGGGAAAAAGTTCCGGAATTCCGAGTATAACTGGGCTGCCAGCGTCTTGTTGTGGCTCATCACCAACGTCGGTTTGTTTACCCGTTGGATCAGGTTTGCCATGGTAAAGGTCTTGCCGGAGCCAGTGACGCCCAAAAGCGTCTGATGGCGATTTCCCGCATCGATCGACCTCACCAGCTTCTCGATTGCCTGGTATTGATCGCCGCTACTCGTGTATTCGCTCGCAAGTTCAAACTCCATTTTCTCAACAACTATGTCTTCTTTTCGCAGTGTCGCAACGGAAATTTATCCATAACTGAATCATCGCCGTCATCTTTTCGCTTTGCTTGATCAGGATATTTCGCTATTTTACTTCCGTGAGAAAAATCATTCTTTCCACGCATTTGCTCGTGGCGGGCATCGCCATTTTGAGCGTCTGCTGTTCGCCTGTGGCACCGATACGCGGAGGCAACGACCGCACCATCGAGTGGGCCAATCGCAATAGTAAGGCCTCTTCCTCCGGGTCGAACGGTGCTTCTATGAGCACCTTGGTTCGGCAGATCAATCTGAAGCAAGATATGGTTCCAGCGGGCACCTGCGGTCGCCGCGTTGTGCGGCGGATGACTCCACGTTACATCACCATTCACAGCACCCAGAACTTCAGCGCCGATGCCTGGCAGCATTCTCTGGCGCTGAAGCGAGGAGCGCTCAGAGCCCCAAAACGCCCCGGAGGGAACCGCATCGGTTATCTAATATGGCATTTCACCGTGGATGACAAAGTAGCCTTACAACACATGCCCACCAATGAACAGGGCGAGCATGCCGACTTCAACGGCCCGGGTAACAACTACAGCATCGGCATTGAAATGTGCGAACAACGCGGCAGCAACCTCAATGTGGCTATGGACCGCACTGCCAAACTCGCCGCTTATTTGATGGTCAAGAACGGCATCCGACTGCGCAACGTCGTTCCACACTACCACTGGCCGCGCCGTGGCTGCCATCCGCAAAACAAGAGCTGCCCCCATTTTCTCATGGACAACGGCAGGCCAGGTCGCAAGTGGAATACTTTTCTTGGCAAGATCAATTACTACTACGGACAGATGCGGATTTGATGAAAACGCCCTCTTCTCACGGCAGTCCCGGAAACCGTAGCGCGGATCTCGATCCCGATCATTTTTATGTCTGCCAGCGTTGCACCGCATGCTGCAAGTGGCCCGGTGATGTTAGAATCGAAGAAGACGAAATCAAACGCATCGCCGACTTCCTGAAGCTGGCAGAGCAGGAATTTATTGAACGGTTCACAAGGTTGCGCAGCAACCGCCAGGGCTTGTCATTGACTGAAAAAGCTAATCACGAGTGCATCATGCTCGAAGGCAATTCCTGCATCATTCACCAGGTAAAGCCCGAGCAATGCCGAGGCTTTCCAAACAAATGGAACTTCCCAGGCTGGAGGCAGGTGTGCCAGGCCGTGCAGATTCCCATGGATGAAGCAGTTGACCCGGAAGTGTCCCCAAAATCGTTAAAATAAGATGGTGGTTGGTTGGGCTCACGCGTCAGCATAAGGATATCCAAACGACTAAATAGGGACCAGAGACTAAATAGGGACAGACACTTTAAAAGAAAAAGATTGCCAGTCTCTCTTATCTAGAGAGACTTAGGCCGTGAGAAGGAGACGTTGGCTGGCACCTTGGAAAGATTCGCGGGTGAAACCGGCAATTTACCATTGTCTTTCCCGTGTGGTGGAGCGGCGCTTTGCTTTTGGCGATGCAGAGCGCGAGCAGTTTCGGATTTTGATCCGAATGTATGAGAATTTCAGCGGTTGTCGGGTGCTTTCCTACTGCATTATGTCAAATCACCTCCACCTGCTTCTCGAAGTCACGCCAATGCCCGTTGGGGGACTGAGCGATGAGGAATTACTCAAACGTCTGCGGGCCATTTA